>Ga0076331_106_pt1 | contig 88483 bp, 79 predicted proteins | sample RifGroA2_FD_67838 | JGI IMG/M metagenome (GOLD analysis project Ga0076331, IMG submission 67838) | Peregrinibacteria bacterium GW2011_GWA2_43_8
AGGGGAGGGGGTTGGGGGTAGGGTTTTAGGCCGCCAGGCTCCTAGGGGTGGCGGTTTGTGTGAAAAGTTTGACACGGACTTGACATGGGCGAGGAGTTGTTTATAATTCCAGCGTTTTATTCCTTAAAATTCGAAAATATGAGTGATGCAAGAAACCATTTTGGCGGGTTGGAAGGTTGTCCGGATCATGATGAATGCCAGGATAGAAAAATAACTGATGGTTCTTCATGCGAGTCTTGTTTTCGTGGTGAAGCAGTTCGTGGTAGCGTTGATGACATAATGACTTGTTTTAGAAGAGTTCAAAGTGGAATACTTGATCAGAGACTTAATTTCGGCATTGATCCTAGTGCCAGTGGTGGCAAGAGAGGTAGAAATGGTCGAGAATTTGGAAGTCAGGTTTGGCGTGCTTTTGATGATACTGTTAGAGCTATTGACGACGGCAAGTTGTAATAAGGGGGCGGGGATTTTGCTAGGCAGTGTTCACATATATTTTTTGCAGATGGAAGCTACAGATTTTGTGCAGTTCAAGGCACGACGACGAAGTGATACTGGAAACAGGCTGTCCGACAATGAAATTGGAGGACGGTCCTAAACAAGCGAAGGATTGACGCGTAAAATGTTATTCTGTGCAACAGATAGCAAAAAGCATTGCGAATCATTNNGTTACTCGTCGTTTCTGTACCTTTTAGGTACAGCGCACTCCTCGTGTCGTGAATCCAGACATGTTATGCGCCAACCATCGTAAAAAATATATGTGAACATTGCCTAGTTCCCCGCATATTCCCATGCCATCTTGAAAATCGCTCTTTGCGTGTTGGCGATGTCGCGGTTTTCGATGATCATGCCGACCAGGTCTTTTCCTACTGTTACGATAGCGATTTTGTCATCGTAAATGTTGATTTCGTTTGAGAAGTCGAAGGCGGTTTTGTCGACCAGGCGGATTTCGCGATGATTGCCCCAGTCTTCGGATTTAACTTTTTTGCCGTGTTCGTCGTTGGGGGAGATACCGCGAAGGTAGATTTTTCTTTTAACCCTTTCGGCGACGTACTCTTGGTCGTATTCGGGCCAGTGAATTCTGATGCCTTTTGAGTCGGCGTAGTTTAAGATTTCGGTTTTTGAGTTCAAGGTGTCCAAGTAGATTTTCTTGATGCCTTCGAGCCCTTCGAAATATTGGATTTGAGGATGGGCGGTTTCGCCTTTTAATCTTTTAAAATCGGGGAGAGCTTTTCTTAAATCTCTGGCGCGGGAACGGAAGTCGAGAGCGATTACGTCGGGGTCGACGGGAGCGAAATAGAGAGAATCTTTGCGTTTGTGTTTGGTAATGAACCCTTTTTGCATAAGTTTTTCCATGACGTCGTAGACGGTGACTCGGTTGAGGCCGGCTTTTTTGGCGATCTTGGATGCGGGGGATGCGCCGAGTTCGAGTGCGGACAAATAGATTTTCGATTCTTTGCTTGTGAGACCGATGTTTTGGAGGATTTTTTGAAGCATTGTCAATTCGGATTTGTTGTAGAAAGTTTCGACAGTAGGATTTTAGACTTGATTGGCGGTGGAGGTCAAATTTTAATTTTAAATCTGTTGTCGGACGAATTTCGCGAGGTGTTTCGATGTCGAGAAATTGTATTGTGTCTGTGTGCGGCGAATGATATTTAGGGGATGTTTTATTTTTTAAAAAATCATTATGATCACGTATGCGTACAAGCGGAAAAGCGGGATGATGAAGCACGACATACTCGATATGGTGAAGCAAGCAGGTGTGAAGTATGTGAATATGCAGTTTGTGGATCTTTTCGGGATGCCGAAAGCTATTACCATTCCCGTACACAAACTTGAGGGTGCGATAGATAACAATGTCTGGTTTGACGGATCTTCGATCGAGGGTTTCGCGAGGATTCAAGAGAGCGATATGTATTTGAAACCCGATTTGGATACCTTCTCGGTTTTACCATGGACCAAAGACCGCTCGGATGTTATCGCAAGGATAATTTGCGACGTTTATACGCCCAAAGGGGATCCTTTTGCCGGTGATCCCCGATTTATCCTTAGGAAGCAGTTGGCAAAGGCGAAAGAAATGGGGTTTTCTTTTAATACCGGTCCCGAGCTCGAATTTTTCTTATTTAGAAAGAATGATGATGAGCTGAAAACTCTTCCAAACGATAAGGCCGGATATTTCGATCAAACGAACGATCTTGCGATAGAGGTCAGAAACGATATGAGTTTTGCTCTCGACGAGATGGGGATCGAGGTGGAGGCTTTGCATCACGAGGTTGCGCCGGGTCAGCATGAGATAGATTTCAAATACGGAGATGCGCTTATGATTGCCGACAGCGCTATAACTTTCAAAATGGTTTTGAAAGCCATTGCGGCGAAATACGGTCTTCATGCGACTTTTAAATTTGGCGTTATCGTTTATTGCCGGTCAGCTGGATCATATTAAAGGCATGAACGCGATTACCAATCCGACAGTGAACTCTTACAAGAGATTGGTGGTTGGCTACGAAGCTCCTGTTTATATCGCTTGGGCGAGGACAAACAGATCCGCTTTGATCAGAGTTCCGTGTATTACGAGTTCTTCCGCCGCCTCTGCGACTCGTGTGGAATTGAGGTGTCCGGATCCGATGTGCAATCCTTATTTGGCTTTTGCCGTTATGCTTTCCGCCGGTTTGGATGGAGTAAAGAGAGGGTTGAGGCCACCGGCGCCGGTTGAGGAGGATATTTTCGAACTTACCGATGAAAAGGCGGCGGGGTTGGGTATCGAGTGCTTGAATGAAAATCTCATGATGTCTTTGAAAAAACTTGAAAAGGATGAACTTGTCAGAAGTGCATTGGGAGAGACATTGTATGATGCTTTTTATAGAGCGAAAAAAGATGAGTGGGACAGGTACAGATTGGCGGTGACGAATTGGGAGATTGGGGAGTATTTGGAAAGGTACTAGATAGGGTAGACTAATAGATTAATAGTCCGATAGACTAATAGCGGCGCTACGGTTTGAAAAAATCGTGGCGCTTTTTAATCTTTTTTTAATGTTTGTAGTGTATGTATAAGATATATGATGATAAAAAATCTTAATGATTCTATTGTTTGGCGAAAAAGTTATGATTTGGTTTTGCAAATTTATAAATCCACTGAGGATTTTCCGTGTAGAGAATCTTACAATTTGACAACTCAAATCAGGAGATCGGCGTTATCTGTTGTTTCAAATATTGCCGAAGGGATCATGAGGGAAACCAAGTATGAATTCGGACATTTTCTTGCAATTGCCAAAGGTTCCGCAGGCGAATTGATGACTCAGATTGAACTTGCCGAAGATATGCATTATATGACCAAAGATCAAGCATCTCGATTTAAGACCGATCTTATGGAAATAATCAAAATTTTGTTTGTCATTTCGAAGAAAATCCGAATTAAGAGGTAGGAGAATCCCTACTATGTGTTTATCGCTCTAGGCAGTGTTCACATATATTTTTTACAATGGTTGGTGCATAACATGTCTGGATTCACGACACGAGGAGTGCGCTGTACCTAAAAGGTACAGAAACGACGAGTAACACAGAAGATAGATATGTTATGCTTCAACCCGAAGGGAAGCTACAGATTTTGTGTATTTCTGCGTTACTCCTCCTTGTAATACTTTCCAGTATCACTTCGTCGTCGTGCCTTGAACTGCACAAAATCTGTAGCTTCCATCTGCAAGATTCTTTCGTCCATTTCGAGGAGGCGGCGGTGCATTTTTTTGAGTTGGTCGGGCTCGAAATTTCTTGCTTGACTCATCAGGTTTGAAGCTACGAAAGGGGCGATTTTCATGCGGTCGATGATTTGTTGTCTTTGAAAACCTTTTCTTAAGAGATCTTTTACCTGAATTAAAAGTCTGAATTGGCGAATTATCATTGCGAAGATGTAGGGGAGTTCTTCGCCGGATTCTACCAGGGCGTGAAGCGTTTCGATTGCGGATTGGATGCGCGAGCTTCCGAGCTGGTCGGTGAATTTGAAGATGCTGGTTTCGGATGAGGGGACTACGATTGCGTCTATGTCGCGAGATTGGATTTCTTTGCCGTTTGCGAATGCGACAAGTTTTTTAATTTCGTTTGAAAGTTTCCACAGGTCCGGACCTATAAATTCGGCCAGATAAGATGCTGACATGATGCCGATTTTGCCACCTTCTTTTTCGGTTTTCTCCAAAATCCATTTGTTTAGCGTTTGGCCCGAGAGTTCTTCGAATGTATAAACTTTCGCGGTTTTTGAGAGATATTTAAAGAGCGAAACTCTTTTGTCGGGCGAAGCCGTTTCATAAAATACCAAAACGGTTGTATCCGGGACTTCTTTGAGTTTCTCGACAAGTTTTTTTTGTTCTTCGTTTTTGGCGTCCAGGATGAAATTTTTAATAATAACGAGCCTTTTTTCGGCTAAAAACGGCATTGCGGTTATGGCGTCCGTGACGTTGTTTGCAATAGCTTTTTCTCCTTCTATTTCTGCTAAATTAATGTCGCTACCATATCTTTTTACGAACTCGGATTTCCAGAGATTGATTTTTTCATATATGGAATAAGTATCTTCTCCGTACATGAATATCAAATTGCCGAGGGATTGGGACATTTGGAATAAGTTATTGCAGGGATGGATTGTAACAGAGTTGTAGAGTTGCAGAAAGCGGAGTTGTAGGCTGGGTGATGGGGTTTAACGATTCGGCTCGTGTGATTTTTGGTATGAGAAAAAATTATTATGCGAAGTTTTTTTGCAAAAACAACCTATTAAAGGGTGTTATACGAAGTGCCGTCCTGGGACGGCATGTTGCACAATACTCATTAAACATTTTGCATGGAATATTCCTTCGATCGCGAATTGGTATAAACGCAAATTAAATCAGAAGTTTGCCGGACACGAGTGACGATATTGATTTCGATTGTGATTCCCGTGAGCCGGGTTTATTCAAAAACTGCTCAGCGTTTTCAATGCCGCCGAGATTGTATGTTGTGATCCGTCTATTCTTTCGAAATTGTCGTATAAGCTCGCTCGCATTCCACCGGTCGCAGATTCGGGGTCTTCAAGATAGAAAGTATTATCTTCGCGGAATTGCATGTTGACCAAGAATTTCATACTCAATTCCAACGAGTCGGTGTATTTCTCAATTCGTTCTTGGTTGTTTTGGTAAATCGCAAGCCTGAGTGCGTCGCCGACTCCTTCGGAGTAAGTTGCGGTGTTGATCGCTTGCGCGCCGTTTTTGTTGAAAGCTCCGACATAATCCCAGTATGGCGCCGTCTCTTCCGTGTACTGTTTTGCAATTATAAAATCCGCCGCTTGGTAGGCGAGATCGGCGTAATTTTGATTGCCTGTCAGATAGAAAAGCTCGGAAAACGCTCCCGTATCCCATGAAACCATCATCGTGCTCGGGCTTTCATCGAAATAAGCTTTTGTATAGGTGTAAGATTTCTCGAGAGCCGTGAGATATTCGGCTTTGCCGGTTTGAGCGTAAAGTCTTGTGAGCGCGAGGTTGGTTTCCGCTCCGTAAATTTCGTATGCGTCTTCGTTGTCCGTGTTGTCTTCGGGATATTGATTTTTGAAATTGCCGTTATCCATTTGCATATTCAGAAGGAACGTGCCAAATTTTTCGGCGTAATCGAAGTACTCTTGTGAACCTGTTAATGAATAGGCTTTGTCCATTACCAATGTTCCGATTGCTACCGAACCCAGCTTGGTGACTGCGTTTTCTTCTATGTACCCCATGTCTCCTTCTTCTTTGTAGTATTGAAGCATGTACGTGATGGCTTTCTCCGCCGCGGAGAGGTACTCGGTATCGTCCGTGTATTCGTACATGAGCAGTAGGGCATAGGTTGTGCCTATGTGTCTGACGATGTTGTAGTTGTCCGAGTATGAGTCTGCCGACGGGTAGTACATGTAGTCGAATTCGCCGTTTTCGTGTGTGTGATTAAGGAGCCATTCGCCGTTGCCCGTGACGAGATATTCGATATTCTCGAGATCTATTTCATCAAGGTAATTGTTTGTGCGCTTAAGGGTTGTCGTTCCGCCGTTTCCGTCTTCGATGAACGCGAAGGTTGTGAATTTTTGGTAGTAATAATCCGAATCTTGGTAGCAGGATTCCGCGATATCGGCCTTCAGGCAAAGTTTCTCAAGGAGAGTGTCTTTGTCGTAGTTGTGGGTGGTTGCGATGCCGGGCAAGAAAGTTGCGAGGCTTGAGCCGTTTTCCATGAGTCTTATCCCGTCTATTCCCGGTTCGTAGGCGCTATCGAGTTCGATGTCCAATATCGGGCGGTAGCTGTTTAAGATATTTATATCTATTAAAATTTCGTCGAGTTCGTTTTGCGAAAGTGTTTCGAATCTCGAATCTTTTGTAGATTCTATGGCGGCTTTTACGATTGATTCGCCGAGGTTTTTGGCGCCTTGGCGACTTTTGCATGAGCGAAGTTCGTGAGTTTCGATATTGTAGAGCGAAACGTAAACTTTTCTCGGGGAGGTTGAAAAGATTTCCGGCGTATAATCGGGAACGTAGAAAGATTTATCCGTCAGATAATTTTTTATCGCCGTTCTTGCCGTTTTCAGTGCCCAAATCTGGTCGGATTCGGAGAGATAAAGATCGCCGGACTTTTCTATATAGCTTGGATTTTCTTCGGGTGTTGCCGCGATGGTTTCCGTCCCGTTGAGTAGTATGCAAACGAGTAGTAAGATTCGTGATATTTTTTTAGTCATGAATTTGATTTAAGTATTCTATTAGCGTGATAAGTGAGTGCGAAGTGAAATCCAGTCTTATTTTATCATTATCGAAACTCGCGATAAATCCTCCTGTTGCGTTTTCATCTTCGTCTTTGAACTGCATGTTCAATAAAAATATTATCGCTTTATCGAGCGTATCCGTATATTTTTCTTCATGCTCTTTGTCTTTCATGTATTTTGCCAGTTTTAACATTGTGTTAAATCCTTCTCCGTATGCGGCAACCGTACATGTGAGCCCTCCCTCTATGTCGTTAATTAGGAAAGCGCCTATGTATTCTTCTTCCGGAGCAGTTTCCTCGGTATATTGAGTGTTATCTATCAGCCAGTCTGTCATCTCATATGCCAGGTCGCTGTATTTTTCTTCTCCCGTTATATAATATAGTTCCGCCAGTGCGACTGAGCTCCAAGATACCAATCCGGTAGAATGTTTGTTTGCGAAGTAATCTTTTGTCCATTCGTATGATTTTTGTACTGTTGTCAAATATTTTGCTTCTCCTGTTTTTTTGTAAAGTCTTACGAGTGCGAGATTGCATTCGCCCGTATACAGTACTGTTGATAACGGTTCGTCGGTTTTTTCTTCCGGGTAGTAGTTCTTATATCCTCCGTCTTCTTTTTGCATGGACATGATGAAATTCGCGAGTTTTTGAATTAAATTATCGTAAATTGTCGAGCCTGTTGTTTCTTCATAATTCAATAAGGTTAAAATTGCCGTTCCTGCGGCTCCGAGCTTTGTTTCTTCGTCGTATGTTATGTATGCGGTTTCTTCTTCCTCGTTTATGTATTGAAGGAAAAATTCTATGCTTTTTTCGGCTCCTTCGAGATATTTGGATTCGTCGTAATATTTATATAATTCGATTAGTGTATAACTTGCGAGGATATGTCTTATGATGTTGTATTCGTTAGAGTAGCTTTGCGTGGTTGGATAATAGATATATACGAATTGTCCGTTTTCATGCAGGTCTTCGAATAATCTGTTTGATGCTAGAAGTATTGAATTCTCTATATTGGCGTGTTGTGATTCGGTTACTTCTGTTATTTGTTCGATCGTTGAACATCCGCTTATATTTAAAACGATTGTTATTAGCAATGAAATGTTCAGTATTTTTTTCAGCATTCTATCTTGCGACTTCCTCCGATGAAAAATCCACGTATTCCGATAGTCCCGGAGGCGTGTTTAATATTACTCTCTCGTCGTACCTGATTACAATCGAACCGTGATCCAATTCCGGAGGACCGACGAAGTTACTTTTGGCTATGAGTTCGTCTATATCCCCATAAACCGATCCGTAAATTCTAAGTTGTTCGCCGATCGGGTCTCTTTCGCCAATGCTTGTAATCGAGCCTCCTTCGACATAATAAACTCCCACCAAGTCGGTAACGGAGTGGTTTATCTCGATGTCGCCGTTAATTACAACTATTCCCAAAGAGGGGATCGTTGTTGTGTCGAGATTTTCGGGGTCGTCGTAAGTGTAGTAGTTGAATCCGAAATAAGTGTCCGCGTAAGTGATGCTTGAGTATGCGTCAAATTTCAGATTGCCGTTTTCCACGATGATTGTGTGTGCGCCTTCGGGGACGATTATATCTCCGTTGATTGTGAGGTTGTGGCCTTCAATGTAATAGATGTTTTCTTCGGGGTTGTTTACGTTTTTATAAGCCGTGAGGTCGCTCCAGTTTGAGATTGTGATGTCGGATGTTACCATCGAAGCCGTTTGATAGTTGTAAGTTTCGCGCGCGAGTCGGCTTTTTGTCGTGGCTTCCATGAGCGCTACCGTCCATTCGTTTTTAACCGTATAAAAAAGCTCTTTTATGTAGCTTGAAAGTTCGTTTAAGGCTTCCGCGAGAGTTGTGGCTATACCTTCTTTTGCGAGAATGATGCCGTCCGAGTTCGCGAAATCGTTTTCAGCGACGCATGCGATGTTCATGTTGCCCTCGAGTTTGTTTTCGATGTAAACGTCTCCGGCGTTTCTTGTGAGAAGGTATGGGCAGATTACGGTGACTGTTTTCGAGTCTTCAATTTCTCCGATGCCTATGACTTGTGCCGTTGCCGTGTTTTCAAAATATTCCGCGAGGCAAATGTTGTCTGTCGGGTTGTCGCAATCCAAATAAGATTCGACAAGGGCGGTGTAAGTTATTTCAACGATGTCTCCTTCCGAGAGGTTGTAAAGTTCAACCCCTTCGAGCGGATTGCTTGAATCTGATAGGAGATAACATGGATTTGGTCCTAAGGATGTGTCGGTCGGGTCGGAGCATTGCGGAATATTTATACTGAAAGATCCGGGTTCGTAATAGATGTACGAAGATGTTGTTGCTCCGTCCGACATATATCCGTAAATCCTGTCGGAAATGTCATCTTCGATGATTGTTGAATTCCCGTCGCCCGTGGTGTAGGTGATCGTGTAATAAAGGTAATCGGCGTTGTGCGCCAATACGCCCGAATCGTAATATCCTCCGGTTACGCCTGTTTCATCGGATGTGAAGTTGTAAGACCAAACATCTTTTTCGATTTCGCCGGGGGTTGGTGGTGTTATATCGCTGTCACCATCGCTGTCACCATCGCTGTCACCATCGCTGTCACCATCGCTGTCACCATCGCTGTCACCATCGCTGTCACCATCGCTTGCACCAATTTGAGTCTTGATCGGTTGCGGTGACGCAACAAGTTTCTTCTTCGGCGTGAGATGTTTCGATATATGTTACCGTTTCATTTGTATCCGTCGGGCTTGGTGGATTTATTGATGCCGAAGTGCATGTCAAAGTCCAATCGGCTGTATTTTCCCAAATATTGCCATCCGTGCCATATGTGGCTATCGTTATGTCTTGAGTATAAGATTCGCCGGGAGCCGTCAATGTCCCGCTCGGGGTCATTGTCATATAGTCGCAGGTGATTTCCGTCGGAGTGCTTGTGACTGCGGCTATACAGTTTCCCGGATAATCATCCACATAGTCTGGTGTTAAGCAGTCGCCGTCATCGTTTATCGCGCAGACATAAATTGTGTCTCCCGCGGTTCCATTTTTATAGTAGGCTGTATTTGAACTTGTTGTGTACGGGTTGCTTCCCATGATAGTTGGTGACCAACTGTATCTTGTGAAAACCCCGTCCGAGAGGCTTCCCGTGTTATCGTTTGCCCAAAATTTATACCCTGCAAAATCGTCCGCGTCTTCCCAGTTGGTTCCGTCGTTTGCTTCAGAGCTTGCAACGATTTCTATCGTGTCTTCCGCTTCTTCCGCCGTGAGCGATGTAGGAGTCATATCGAGATCTTCGCAGTAGATTTCTTCGCAGATGTAATCTGTTTCTACTGTGTATGTATGATTATTCCAATGTTTATCGGTTTCGCCATCTTCTTCCACTTCATTCCAACATGCGGAATCGTCAGGGTCTCCGCAATCCCTGTCGTAACTCCAAAATTGTACATAAACGGCTGATGTTGTTGCCGCTGTGCCTTCGTCGTCGTCTTCAAATTCGAAATATATATATTCGGCCATGTCTCTGTCGTCCTCTGTCGTGTCGATACTTCCGTCTTCATCGTAATCGTTTTTCCCCGGGATTAATGGTTTATCCGTGATGTCATCCGTTCCGTAAGTCCATTCAACATAATTTTCGTATACTGCGTCGGATGAAGTGTCTCCAAGTACCAATTCCGTTTCGGTTCCTCCGAATCCATCACTATATCCTCCGTCGCATGATATCCATTCGTCGTATCCGCTACATTCAAGGGTATCGAAATCCACTTCATCAACGAAATCGTCGTGCAAATAGATTCTGAATTTGTGTAGTACCATGTAACTGCTGTGATCTTCTGCCGGAACGGTTGTGTTTTCGTATCCGTGTGCATGTGTTGCGTCGAGAGGATCTTCGCAAGCTATAGTTTGCGTGTAATCAGATTCTAAAAGTTCTAAATCTCCTTCGTCCGATGATCTTGGACTTGCCGTTATGAATGCGAAAGTTTTTGATATGCCTGGTGCCAATATCAAAAACATTGTGAATGTAAGTATCGAAATTATTATTTTTTGTTTTTGCATTTTATTCCGTGATAGTTGATGGAACTGTTTGGATTTCCGGGTTATCGCTAGATCTTTCCATGTCGAAATCTTTTGTGTTTTTTGCGCAACCGTTCATCAGTAGCGATGCAATTATAATCAGTGTTATTATTTGTGTTTTTTTCATTTGTTTTTATTTTTTAGTCGAATATTCCGGAACCTTCATCGGGTTGATCTGTGCCGCCACCTTCAAATTCGCCTATATCTCTGTCGAAGCTTCCTGGGTCTAACTTGTCCTTCGTTCCTTTAACTTTTGGTCCCTTGCCTCCTTTTTCTTCCACCGGTTTCTCTTCCTCCGGCTTCACCGCCAATCCCGCAAACAATTCATATATATGTGTCCCTGATTTGTATTCGGCTCTTTGCACCGCTTCGGCTGTGACCGAGCCTATTCTGCCATTGAGTCTGGCTATTGCAAACTCTTCGTGAACCAATAGTGTCGGGTTTGCGCATTTTTTGTGTACGCCGGCCCCGTACTCGGTTAAGTCTTTTAGTACGAATGTGTAGCCGTCCATGTTTTTCCATACCATATACTCTTTTCCTGTTATTTGGACGTCTCGGAATTGGTCTACGAGTGCGCGGAAAGTGTCGTAAACTTGCCGGAATTTTTCTGTCGCCAATAGTGCGGCTATCGTTTCCGGTGATTTCATTTTGTATAACTCCGCCAATGAGTCCGAATGTTTCGGCCCTAATAATATCGATGCATAGTCTGCGAGTTTTATTGCGAGAGGTGATCTTAAGAATTCGTAAGCTTCGGTTCGGGTCTCGTTTTTTCCCGGGAGCTTGCTTGACATTTCAAGCATTGCGGATTTGTAAGTATCGCGTTGTCCTTCCGATATTTTTTCGAGGATGTTGCCTGTTCTTACGACGATGTTCGCTTTTTCGCTCCCGAGATTTACCATGCCTCGCAAACCTTCGATGCCTTCCGTGCCTACGATTGTAAGCGCGTAAGTGTCGCTTTCGAGAGTGGTTGCCGATGTTGCGGTTTCAAGATCCAATGATGCGAAATCTATTGCGTCGATTATCGCGTTTGCGAATGATTCTGCTGTTGTTGTATCCGTGACCGCCTTTGTGGCTTCGAACAGTTTTGTCAATTTCGGTCTGAAAAATCTTTCGACGGTTTTCTTTAATGCTTCCGGGCTTTTGTGCTGATGGAAACTTAAGACGATGAGTCTGTTTATCGTGTAGTTGAGTTCGGTTTCGTTAAGATTTCTTTTGATTGTAGTGTCGGCGTTTGCCAATTCTTGCAATTTTGCGATCAAAGCCGGTCTGTTCGCTTCTCTCAACGTGCCGTCCGGGGCGATTATCATCGTTGATAATTCTTTGAATTCTTTGCTATCTTTCGCCATGTATTTTTCGGCGAAAGTATCGAGAGTCGATGTGTTGATGCTTGCGGCGGTCTCTTTCGGTCCCGAAATCGCCTCTTCCATTCTGCCTCTTGCTCTGTTTATTTCTCTTGTGTATTCGAGTGGTGTTTCCATTTCGGATATTAGTCCAAGGACTCTCAAACGTTCGGCTTCTTCCCATGTAAGGATGTTGTTTGTTTCGGCCGCTCCGCTTTCTTTTCTTTCCACAACCGATTTGTCGTGTGCGAATAACAAGTAGCCCGTATCATCTCTTTCGATATCGGTTCTTGATCTGTGAGGATTGGTTTTGATCGTGATGATTGTTTTTATCGTGTTGCCGAATCTGTCGGGGCGTGCGAGTTGGATGTCTCTTGTTTCGATGATCAGTCGGCCATCCATTCTGTCGAATGAAAGGTATAGATCGTCGAGAGTTGCAGGTTTTTTCGGGTCTGTCGGATTGCCTCGCAGTATGTGTATTTTCGGTTCCGTTTGGTCGTCAACGTGGAGTTCGACCGTGCCCAAGAATCTGTTTTTTGCGAATTGCAAATGCAACATCTCTTGATAAGTGTTTCCTTTATAAGTCGGGTTTTTGCCGAAAGTGATGCCACTTCCCGCAAATGATTTGTTGTAATCTTCTATTGATCTTCCTAAATCGGCTGAGATCGTTTGTGCCTGTTCCGATCCGTCCAGTTCGAGCCTGCCGCCATCTCCGACTTGAAGCCCTCTTGAAGATATGCCGGCTGTTTCGAGATCTGTTGAAACTTGTCCGATCAATTCATCGGCTTGTCTGTGCATGGTTTCCATTAATGCTTTTCCGATTTCGGCATCCGTTTTTCCAACCAAGAACGGTAATTGATTTTCTCTGTCTATAAAAGGCATGATTTTCGTGCCTCCTTTGAATGCCAAAGTGACAAAAACCATCGGTATTGTTGCAGGCAAATCCCATCCTTTCGGTATCGGTATGCCGAGGTTTCGCAAAAGTTCCAACGGGTTTATCAATGCCACTCCAGCGCCTCTTAACGGGAATATGAAAACATCCGCATCCGCGTTGGTACCGACCTCTTGCATGAGGTGTTCGAATTTCGTGAGAAGTATTTCATTTATGATGTTTTCGTTCGTTATCGGAGGGTTGCCTTCTTTCAACGCTTCGATGTCTCCTTGAAATTGAGGCAGTGCTCGTATCGCCGCTATTTTTTCTGCTCGAGGCAGGATTGCGATCCTACTCAAATCTCCGGCTTTTATCTGCTCCGTTTCTCTGTAATTTTCCAATCTTCCTTGTGGTGACATGTAAAGTCCGGTTCCGACATGCCATCCTGGTATTCCACATGTGATTTGACCACCTCCTCCAATGTAGAAGTTGAGTCTATCGGGTCTGCCGAGGGACAGAGCGGTACTTGCGCTTGCTCCTAATCCGCTTATTTGCATTGATACGCTCAAGTCTACTTTTTCCGTGTCGATTATTTCCAGGGTTTCTCCTATAACCGGCATTGGTATCGGAGAGTTGCTCGATAACATCAAGCTTAATTGTATTGAAGCTCCCGGTCCCAGATTTATGTTTATTGTCGGGATCGTCGCGGTTAGACCTTTGCCTTCTTGCGTTATGAACGAAAGTCCGCCCAACATTCTTGAGTCCGCGGTTTGTCCGCCGGGACTTTGGTCGACAGGGGTGGTCGGATAAGTTTCCATGTTAAATCCTTTGTCGAGTTGGCTTTGTACCGACTCTGCGATTGTTTCCAGTTGTTCCGAAGATAATTCAGGTTTTTGTTTTTGGATCTCTTGTAAAATCGAAAGGATTATCGGGTTGTCTTTGTATCTTGTTTCCAAATTTCCCAAATCCCTTTCGGTTATCACCCTGTCTTCCGCCGTTTCCATTCCTCTTTCGGTCAATTCTCTTTGATACATGCCGAATTGGATGAAAAGTCTTTGTGCGTCGGTGAGGGTTGCCGATAAGGTTTTAAATGCCGGGTTGTTTTCTATGATCGTTATCAATGCGCGATTTTTTTTGCCGAGTTCCGTTGCCAGGTTCTCTCTTTGTGCTCGGAGTGTCGTGAGTTCTGTTTCATCTTCCGGTGTTTTTTTGCTTTTTTCCGACAGCCTTCTCTCTTTTCTTGAAACTTGATTGAGTTCTCTTTGCATCGTCTTGATTTCCGTTTTCAATGCGTCTCCGATTTTTATACCCAAACTTTCCGCTATATCCACCAAATCCACCGGAGGTTGTATCTTTTCGGAATTTCTAAGACCTTCCAACATGAGGTTTTGCAAGTCGGTCGTTAGGGCTTGGTGATCTATTACGCGTTTTTGACTGCCTGCTTCACCTTCGAATTTACTGTGTCTTGTGATCAATCTTTGTCTTGCTGATTTCCAGCTCATAAGTCTTGTCAGTGCGGTTGAGCTTTCGATATTGTCTTCCGCCGTTCCGGCTTCCAAATCAGCTTGCGTTATGTCCAAATCTTCTCCGCTGAAGGCTTGATATGTCAGATCTATGGCATGTTGCTCTGGTTGACTGTACGCGTCGAGCGTCATGCTTGAAGTTTCCACGTCCACTTGCTGTTCGCCCTCTTGCAGGCGACTTAATGCGTCAAACAAGTCCAAGCTTTTTGTGATGATAGTTTGGTAGCGTTGTAGTTTGCCTTGCGCTTCCGCTATTTTTGCTTGAGCTGTGTCCCTCTCTTCTTTTGTTGTTTGTAGATTTGTTTGTTGGTTTTCAACCAGTAAAATTGCTTGCTCATGTTGATTTATTGCCACTTGTTTTTGTTGAGTTTCGTCAGGGTCACTGATGAGGCTTGTTATTGTTGCCTCTTTTTGACCACGAAGTCTTATTAGCCAATTTTCCATTGTTTCCTCATCCTCTCTTTTCAGAGAGAAAATATTTGATGCCCATTTATTCCCTTCAATATCAAGATTCAGTTGAAAAGTGGCTGTTTTTTCTTGTACTGATGTGAATGTTCTGGATTTTTGTTTCCAGTCAGCGATTTCCGCTTCCAAATAATCCGAACTTTTCATCTGTGCGTACTCTTCCATGAACCGTTTGCCGTTCGTTGCGGTGACTCCTTGCAAATTGCCGAATCTGATAATGTCGTCGAATTTGATTTTTTTATCCGAGCCTATCCCTAAAAATCCGCCTTTTTGTAAGATTTGTTTGAAATCGTTAAGTGACCAATTGAAAGGTTCCGCTATCAAGATTTGTTCCGCGGTTTGTAACCCCGCTCCTCCCGTGTCCAACGATTGGAAATGGTTTGCCCATTCTCTTGGATTTCCAGTGCGGAGTACGGTCGGGACTTTAAATCTTTGTTTTGAAAGTCTTTCAAACTCGAGAGTGGATAAAGTTGTTTGTTCGTGCTCTGTTTCCGCTTGTTGTCTTGCGAGTTCTATATTTGCAGATTCGTTCGTTTCTTCTTCCGAAGTTTTTCGCAACTGTGTTGTTACCACTTCTCTCAATTGATCTCTCGCGGTTCTTGCTTCCACTGCTACGGTTTCCGAAGCCGCTACCAGTTTTTGGTATTTACTATATAGTTCCGGATTTCTCTGTAGCGCTTTTAAGAAATCGCCGAATTCTCGTGATTGTACCAACGTTGTAGTATCTCCTGAAAATGTCGCTTTTCTCTTCACGGTATCTAGTCCCTGCATTATTCCCAGTTTCGTTAGAATTTTTATTTCCGTTCCCGATAGTGCCACGTTCCCATCCAATCTTGTTGTCAGGTTTATTATTTGCTGATTTGTCAGTGTTTCGAGTGTTGTCTTTAGCGCTTCCGCTTGTTTTTCCGGCGCAGGTCCGTCTGTCGGAGACATATAAACCAATCTTGGTTTTGTGCTGAAAACCTGTAAAAAGAAATTTCTTAGCAACATTTTTATTTTTGTTTAGAGTTTTAAATCTAATAATTTTATCATAAATTGTCTCCGTTTTCAATGGGTGATAGTATTCGAGCAGGTTATTTCTTATAAAAACAAAAAATGGACTTACCGATTATCATCACGAATTTCAAAACTTACATGGAAGCAACGGGAGGGAAGGCTCTTGATTTGGCGAAAGCTCATGCCAAAGTTGCGATCGAATTGAAAGTTTCTCTCGGTATAGCGGTTCAGCCTACGGATTTGGTAATGCTTGCGGCCGGAGTGAGTTTGCCCGTTTTCGCTCAACATATGGATGCGATTGAGCCGGGCGCTCATACGGGAGGGATTTTGCCGGAGGCGATTAAAAATGCCGGTGCTTACGGTGTCATCATCAATCATTCCGAGAAAAGAGTTCCTTTTACAGATATCGAGAAAAACATAAAACGAGCCAAAGATTTGAAGCTTTTTACGATTGTTTGTTGCGCTGACGATGTCGAAGCCGCGCAGATTGTGAAATTCGAACCCGATATGATTGCCGTTGAGCCGCCGGAATTGATACTCTCGAGCTTGGTGCGAGCGGGATTTTGTTGGCTTCCGGAGTTGTAAAGGCGAAAGAGCCGGAGAAAGTTTTGAGAGAGTTGTGTGGGGCTTTAAAATAAATTGGTCATGGGGTATAGATTGAAAATGTATGCGTTTTGGAAGTTTGGGGTGAAGTTTATGCCTCTTTTATTCCCGTTTTATTTTTTGAAATTTCAAGTTGCGGAAGTGCCTTTTACGGCTGTGGAGGTTTTGGTTTATATCTTGTTTTGTGCGTTTTTGTTAAGCGGCGTGAATGTGAAGAGGGTGGTAAAAGAGAAGATGTTTTGGTTTGCCGGAGCGTTTTTTCTTGCCGCGGTGATTTCGACTTTTATTGTGCCTGCGAGTTTGAGTAAAGTTGATGGTACGGAGGTGACCGCGCTTATTGATGCGATGGGGGTGTTGAAGGGGTGGGTTTTTATGCCTCTCCTTTATTTTGTGATGGCTTATTTTTCCATTGATGGTGAGCGGGATAAAAAACATATGCTGGTTTCTTTCATATGGTCTGGTGTGATCTTGTCGATCTGGGCGATTTATCAAGTCGCGAGCGGGAATTATGTCACTTCGGACGGAAGGGCGTCGGCGTTTTATGAGTCGGCGAATTATTTGGCTCTTTATTTGGGACCGATTTGCGTGCTTTCTTTGATTATGACGCTCGAGGTTTTGAGAGGTCGGGCTTGGAAAAAGTTGGTATTTTTGATGCCTGGATTTTTGGTTTTAGCGGCGATGTTTTTTACAAAATCTTATGCCGGAATGATTGCCGTTTTTGCCGGATTCGGGTTTTATTTAATGCTGAGTAAAAATTTTACTCGCAGGTTTAAAATCGCGGCTTGTGGACTGGCATGGCATGCTTCGTCCGAGCTTATTTCCGAGCATCCTTTGTTTGGTATCGGGCTTGGGCAATTCGAAATTTATTATCAGTGGAAAATGGATGAAATTTACAAGCTTTTTACATACGAATGGTTGATTCCGCATCCGCATAATTTTTTGATGGGGATTTGGCTTAATTTCGGGTTGCTCGGGTTGATTTCCATAATCGGGGTGATCTTGGTTGCCGTTAAAAGAGTGCATGTCGGCGACGGTTTGAGGCTTATGATTTCGGCTCTGCTTTTTTCGATTTTGATTCACGGGATTTTCGATATGCCGTTTATGAAAAACGATCTCGCGATGGAATTTTGGTTTATAATCGCGCTTTTATTATGATGAGAAAAGTTATAAAAGGTCGTGGGCTTGGAAGGAAGCTTGGTTTCCCTACGATTAATCTTGAAAGGGATGGCGAAAACGGTGTTTTTTTGGTGAAAGTTTTGATGGATGGGCGAAATTATTTCGGGGTGATGCATGGTGGCGAAGGGTATTCGTGTGAAATTCATCTTTTTGATTATAAAGGAGATGCTTACGGGAAAGATGTTTCGGTGGAGGTGATTTCGAAAATTCGAGATACGAGAAAATTTGAAGAAGAAGAAGTTGAAGAATTGAAGAGGCAAATAATGGAAGATGTTAAAGTTGCGAAAAAGATATGTTTAGGGTTAAATTTAATTCCGTCATGTTGAATTTTTTTAGAAAACAAATACCGGAAACGCATCCATTAAGGCTTCTTTATCATAAGGTGGTCGCTATTTTGGCGGCGATTTATTACAGATTCCCCGCGACGCGTTTGAAAGTTATTGCGGTTACCGGTACAAAAGGTAAGACCACGACTTGCAGTTTGATTGCGCAGATTTTATCTGCGGCGGGACATAAAGTTGGTGTAACTTCGACAGTCTATTTTCAGATTGGAGAACGCAGATGGGCGAATCTTACCAAGCAAACGACCTTGGGGAGATTCGAGCTCCAAAGACTTCTCAGGGAAATGGTGAATGAGGGTTGTGAATATGCGGTTGTCGAGGCTTCTTCGCATGCGATGGTTCAATCAAGATTGTGGGGAGTGAATGTTGATGTCGCCGTGTTTACGAATCTTGCTCCGGACCATACCGAATACCACGGTTCTTACGACTCTTATAGGGAAGCCAAAGGCTTACTTTTTGATAAATTAAACCGCGAGCGTAGAAAAGCGACCGTATCCAAGATGTTTGTGATTAATGAAGATGATTCGGAAGCCTCGTATTTTTTGGAATTCAGGGCTGATCAGAAATTCACTTATGGGCTTCGAAAAGGAATTTATAACGGCAGAGATATTGAAATATTGCCAAATGGTACAAAATTCAAATATGCGATTCCGAACGGTGAAATTTCCGTGAGCATGTCTCTTCTCGGGCGTGTAAATGTTTATAATGCGGTTTGTGCGGCTACGGTTGCCGTTTCTCAACATATTTCGCTTGAAACGATTAAGCACGCGCTTGAAAGTTGTAAGTCGGTTCCCGGAAGAATGGAGTCGGTTGATCTCGGTCAACTTTTTACGGTTATAGTGGATTACGCGCATACGACCGAGTCTTTGCAGGCGCTTATTGATGTTTTCAAGCCTTTGACAAAAGGTAGACTATTCCTTGTGTTTGGTGCAACCGGTGGCGGAAGAGATAAAACGAAAAGACCGCATATGGGCGAAGTTGCCGATAAAGGTGCGACAGATATTATTTTGACTGATGATGACCCTTATGATGAGGACAATATTGAGATTATTGAACAGATTGCGAAAGGTATTAAACGCAAGGAAGGTGATAGGCTTTGGAAGATTCCATATAGAAGGGAAGCTATCAGGTTTGTCTTGGCAATGGCCAAAGAAAATGATACTATATTGATAGCTGGCAAGGGGGCTGAAGAGTTTCAAATGACTCGCGAAGGAAAAATTCCCCATGATGATAGGCAAGTTGTCAGAGATATTTTGAGTCAACAGGTGGACGTGGAGCTTAGCTAAGTTATTAACTAAATATATGGATGGTTTTCTTGTAGTAGATAAGCCGAAAGGCAAAACTTCTTTTGATGTTGTTGCCGAGCTGAGAAGGATTTTAAATGAAAAAAGAATCGGGCATCTTGGAACTCTCGATCCTATGGCGACAGGAATTCTTGTGATTGCTGTTGGCAGGGCGACCAAGCTTAACGAATTTTTGATGATTATGGATAAGGAGTATCATGCGGAGATAGTTTTGGGTGCCAGGAGTGATACTTGCGATGCCGAAGGGCAAATAGATTACAAGCCCGAGTATATAAAGGCGATTTGGAAGGCGAATAAGGACGAGATAGATGTAAAAAAAATCGTTCCGTTTTTGGATGAATTCAAGGGGTTGATAGATCAAGTGCCGCCGACCTTTTCCGCGATAAAGGTTGCCGGAGTTAGAGCTTATGAAATGGCAAGGAAAGGCATGCCTGTCAGATTGCCTTCCAGAAAAGTGAAAATTTATGACATTACGGATATCGGGTTTAAAATCGGCGATTTCGGGTACGGGATTATGCTTAATGGGATGACTGAGCCTGTGATGTTGCCGGTTTTGACTTGCAATATCAGGTGTGGAAGCGGGACTTATATTCGTTCGATTGCCAGAGATTTGGGTGAAAAGTTGGGATGTTATGGTTTTTTGGGTGAGCTAAGGAGGACGAAGGTTGGGCAATTTGATCTTGAAAGAGCGCAAAAACTTTCAACCTTAACCGCTGAAAATATTGAATTGATTCCTATGGAGGCGGTTTTGGAAGGTTGGGCGAGAATAGATTTGAATGATAGAGATTTTGATAGGGTGACGAAGGGGCAAAGAATTAAGGTTGGCGGGAGTTTTCCGGGGAGTTATGTGTCGGGTTATTATAGAGGGAAATTGGTGACAATACTTAGATATGATAATAAATTCGGGAATCTGCGGGTGTATAAAAACCTTTGATAATTGTTTGTTCAGATGGCTTCGCTTTCCGATTCCTTCGGGCTAGCATGCCTGCCCGTCGGCAGACAGGTATGTCCTCAGGGATCTGGAAGCATTCAAGATATCTTCACAAACAATTAACAAAGATTTAACGTATTTTTAATGTTTCCGTGGTAGAACGGGTATGTGTTGACTTTGATTTTATAACTTTGTATAATTTAGCTAGATTAATCAATTTAACTAAATTCATCATGCAGTATGCGTTGTCTATGTTTAATACCGGCCAGATTACTCTTCCGAAAAAATGGAGGATGAAATTTGAAACTAAAAATTTTATAGCAGAAGAGACGAATGACGGGTTGCTTATCAAGCCTTTAACAAAAGATGAGACGGTGTTTTATGAGGATAAAAACGGGTTTGGGATATATTGCGAGAAAGGGCTTGATACGGACAAGATTTTAAAAACAATCGAGAAATTGAATGGATAAAATTGAAAAATTCTTGGCGAAATTGACCGCGAAAGAGCGCGAGTTGGTCGCGACTTTGATAAGGAGGGCAATTTGCGGCGATTTGAATGGGCTCGATGTGAAGAAGTTGAAAGGATTTGGCGGGTTGTACAGGATTAGAGATGGGAAAATCAGAGTGGTTTTTGAGAAGGTCGATCCTGTGAATAAGATTGTAAATGTGGATTTTCGGGATAGGGTGTATAAAAACTTATAATTATGGATTTTGGAAAATTAATCGAGGTGATTGAAGAATATATTCTTGGTTGTGCTGCCAAACAAAGATTCGAAGATAGTACCCCTGATGATTTTGTGAACTCGGATACTGCGAAAAAATATTGAATATCGAGTGATAAATTGCGTATCCCTCATCCTATGTTAAAATCCAATCATGAAGATGGTTTATCTTTATTCGGGGCTGGTTTCGTTTGTAATGTGTGTGGTGCTTACGTGGAGTGCGCTCAAAATTTTTCCGCGAATTGGGTTGATGGATAAGCCGCATAAGTACGGGCTTAATAGGGTGCCGATTCCATATGCCGGAGGGGTGGTTTTTTATATTGTTTTATTGGTTATTGCTGGGTTCTTTTTGGATTGGAATTTGCAGATTATTGGGGTGGTTTTGGGGGCGCTGATTTTGCTTGTGGTGAATTTGATTGATGATTTGAAAGGATTGTCGCCGTGGCCGAGGTTGATGGCGCAAGGGGTGGCGGCATTTACGGTGGTTTTGTCCGGGGTGAGAGTGGACCATGTGACGAATCCGTTTGGCGGGGCGATAGATTTAAGTGGCTTACAGGTGAGTTTTGGGATTGGGGAACATGTGGTTGCGATTTCGTTGGTGGGGCTTTTTGTGACGGTTTTTTGGATTTTGGCGATGGTGAATACGATGAATTGGTTGGATGGGCTTAACGGGTTGTCGAGCGGGGTTACCGTGATTGCGGCTTTGACGATTTTTGCGTTAGCGGTGAGGCCGAATTTTCATGCGATCGATCAGACTCAAACTGCCGTTTTGGCGATTTCGATGGCTGCGATGGCGTTTTCATTTTGGCTTTTTGATTTTGCTCCCGCGAAAATTTTGATGGGGGATACGGGGAGCATGTTTTTCGGATATATGTTGGCCGTTTTGGCGATTTTATCGGGAGGGAAAATTGCGACTGCGTTTTTGGTGATGGGTTTGCCGCTTATTGATTTCGCGTGGGTTATAGGAAGGCGGATTTGGGAAGGGAGGTCGCCTTTTAAAGGAGATCTGAGACATTTTCATCACAGGTTGATTTCTGCGGGGTTGTCCGAAAGGAAGTCGCTTTTCGTGGTGTATGGAGTGTGTGCGGCTTTTGGTGTGACTGCGTTATTTTTGGGGAGTGCGCAAAAGTTGTTAGCGTTGGTTGTTTTGGCGGCGCTGGTTTTGATTATTGGGGTTTGGCTTATGGTTGCGAAACGGAGGTGATTTGAGTATAGTGACCTCCTTTTATTTCGCAAAATCGAGAAAATGGATGAAACCGCCAGTAAAATTGTGACCGGGAAATGTGTACATGGACGTGGGAATGAGTTTACCGTTCGAGATATGATCGAGCAGGACGGAGTTGAGCCTAGCGAGAGAACTGTTGTTAAGGAGCCGAATCGTTATTTTTTCGGGTGGCAGACGCCTCGGTATGAAGATATGCGTGAATACTTGGAAGCTCTGTGTGAGTATGGTTTTCGATTACGAGAGAGTTTGAAATTAATTCGATTGAAGGAAGGATATGAGATTGAGAGGGTACGGAATTGTACTCGGATGGAGTTGCTCAAAAATATTCGGAAACAGGTTACGATTGGTGCTGTTTTAAAATTACTGACGAAGCAACTTGGCAAAAATGGCGGTATTCATAATTTCGTGATGACCGAGCTGTATTCCAAAAATCCTTGTATGGCGATGAGTGACATGGCCGATCCGCATTGGGGAGCGGAGCTTTGTAAAATTCTTGAGGATGGAGAGAGATTATATAAAGATCGTGGATTGATGGTTGATCCCCTGGGCGGCGCGGCGATTATCGGTGCTTTTAAGTATTTGTTTGATCCGGCCGGCGATCCGATTTTGAGTAATTTGGAGAAAGGGGCGGATGGTAAGATTATTTTGACCGATCCCGGGCTTATGAATGTTCATAACGGAGAGCGTGTTTCAAATATTCCTGGGACGCGTTGGCTTATGGCTTTGACTTTGAGGTTGTTGGGAGAGCTTGGGTTTGAGGCGATGAATATGGCTTTGCGCGATTATGGTAATAAAATTGAGCCCAGGCTGTGGGGAGTTTCAAATGCTGTTCCGAAAGTAGCGGCTTTTCTTGGATATAGTGCTATCAGGTTAGCGTGTAAGTTTTGGAAATCTAGGGCTGGTGATGCGATGTATGATTTTTCGAGAAGCGTGTCGTGTTTGTCGTGAGGTGCGAAAAACTGGTGCCTTTTAGCGAGGCAGCCGATTGCCTCCTTCCCTTCCTATATGCTATAAGTTATGAGCTATAAGTCACAAGTTTTTGCCCATGCCTCTCGACCCGATCTCCGAAATCAAGTCTCGTCTCTCGATAGAGGATGTTGTTGCGCCTTATGTTCAGCTTAAAAAGATTGGGCGGAATTTCAAGGCTTGTTGTCCTTTTCATCAGGAGAAAACGCCGAGTTTCATAGTGAGTCCGGAGAAGGGGTTGGCTTACTGTTTCGGGTGTCACAAGGGTGGTGATATGTTTAAATTTATCGAGTATGTTGAGGGGGTGGATTTTAAAGGTGCGCTTGAGATTTTGGCTGATAAAGCGAATGTGGATTTGGCGGCTTATAAGACGTCGGGTCCGAAAATAACAAAAGATGAGAAGGATATTTTGTTTGAGCTTCAAGGGGAGACGGCAGGTTTTTATTCGAGAAATTTGCTTGAAACCGAGGCTGGGCAGAAGGTTCTTGAATATGTTCGTAAAAGAGGCCTAACTGATGATTCCGTGAGGGAGTTTAAACTTGGATTTGCGCCGGACAGTTATGATTCGGTTTACAGTTACCTTGTAAATAACGGGTTTAAAAAGGGCGATGCCGTGAGGTGTGGAGTTTTGATTTCAAAAGATACCGCCGGGGAAAAAGTTTATGATAGATTCAGACTTAGACTCATGTTCCCGATTTGCGACGATGTTGGGCGAATTGTGGCTTTTGGCGGACGAGCGCTCAAAAAAGAGGACGAACCGAAATATTTGAACTCTCCCGAATCACCGGTTTATCACAAGGGGAAGGTTCTTTACGGGTTAAATTTGGCAAAAAGTCATATTAAAGAGCAAGATCTTTGCGTGGTCGTTGAAGGGTATATGGATGCGATTTCTTCGTATCAAGCGGGAGTGAAAAATGTTGTGGCTTCTTCAGGTACGGCTTTGACGGTTGAACAGCTGAAAATTATCAAGAGATTTACCTCTAATTTGGCTTTTTCTTTTGATATGGACTCCGCGGGTCGCGAAGCGCTTTTCAGAGCTGTTCAGAATGCGCAACCTTCGGGTTTTAATATGAAAGTTGTAACCATAGATGGATTTAAAGATCCGGACGAGTGTGTCAAAAACAACCCTGAAAATTGGCGCAAAGCCGTTTTGGATGCAAAATATTATTTGGATTTTTATCTCGATGATTTTTCAAAAAAGTACGATTTAGCGGATCTCAATCAGAGCAAAGAGTTTTGTGACCTTTATTTGAATATTTTGAAGGGAGTTGCTCATCCTCTTGAGAGAGATGTTTATTTGAAAAAACTTGGGTCGAAATTGGCATTACCTTATGCGCAACTTGAAGAAAGGATGAAGTTTTTGGCAAAAAACAGTTTGCGATCCAGCATGTCGAAAATCGAAGAGGAGCCTAGAAAGACGAGCATATCTTTACAGGAGTATTTCATCGGATTTATGATGAATTTCAAAGATAGGTTTGCCAAGTATCTGGACGATAAGCACGCAGACCTGTTTGAAGATAATTTAAAAAATATTTACAAAAGACTTGCAAGTTATTATAATGCCAAAGCTTGTTTGGACGATTCCGTCCTTTCCGAGTTTACGGAAGAGGAAAAAGAGAAGTTACAAGTTTACGCTTTGTATGTTGATAATCGAGTATCCGAATGGACAAGTGCCGAGGTCGAAAAGGAGTTTGAAAAAGTGTTTATCAAGGTGAAAACGGATTCGGGAAAACGCAAACAAAAAGATTTTGCCAAGAAAATCAGAGAGGCGGTGTTGAGTGGTGATTCGGAAACGGAGGCGAAGCTTCTTCAAGAGTATGCAACTTTTATTTCCTAAGTAATCTCATAAATGGCAAGAACGAGAAAATTTATTACCGGTATCTCCGACGAGAAACTGGCTAAGTTTCCGCCTGAGGTCCGTGCTCTTATTGAAAAAGGCAAGCAGCGCGGTTTTGTAACGCATCAGGAGCTTGTTAAGGCTGTTCCTTCGGTTGAGGAGGACGTCATGCTTCTCGATGAGATTTATGCCGTTTTCATGGATTTGGGTATAAAAGTTATGGATGTTAAGGACTCCATGATTTGGGGCGATAACGCCAAGGAAGATGTAAGTTGCTTACTGCGAAAGAAGAGGCTGAACTTGCGCGAAGGATTGAGAAAGGCGATCAGTCTGCCAAAAAGGCGCTTGCCGAGGCGAACTTGAGACTTGTTGTCAGTATTGCGAAAAAATACATTGGTAGAGGTCTTTCTTTTTTGGATCTTATACAAGAAGGAAATATAGGTTTGTTCAGGGCTGTTGAAAAGTTTGATCCGGACAGAGGTTTTAAGTTTTCAACTTATGCAACTTGGTGGATTAGGCAGGCGATTACTCGCGCCATTGCCGATCAAGCCAGGACGATTCGTATTCCGGTCCACATGGTTGAGACTATCAACAAGCTTACGCATACGCAAAGAAGGCTTGTACAAGAGCTTGGTCGTGAGCCTTTGATCGAAGAGTTGGCGGCTGAAATGAGTATGGATATCAAGAAGGTTCGACATGTTTTGAAAATTTCTCAGGATATAGTTTCTTTGGAGGCTCCGGTTGGTGCCGAAGAAGATAGTAAGCTTGGAGATTTTATTGAAGATGACGACGCGCTTTCTCCGGCGGATTTAACAAATAAGCAGTTAATTAAGGAAAATATTCATGATATGCTTCAATATCTTTCTCCTCGTGAGAGAAAGATTATTGAGATGAGATTCGGGCTTAAAGATGGTATCGGCCACACTCTTGAAGAGGTTGGGAAGGAGTTTGGTGTTACAAGAGAAAGAATTAGACAAATTGAAGCGAAAGTTCTTCAGAAACTTCGCGAGCATCCGACCAGCGTTCGTATAAAAGACAACTAAGACGTCTGCAAAAGTACCTTTTTTACTGCAATATGCACTCTTTGGCTACAAATAATTCATCGCTTCTCATCGTATCTTTCCCTGATACGTTTTCGTCGCGCTTCATTATTTTCGCTCAAAGATTGCATATTTCGTATTAAAATTGTACTTTTGCAGACGTCTTTTAAAATTTAATTTAAAATTTATGACATTGATTCTTGCAAATACGGGATGGGGCGATGATGATTTTACGGATGAAGAAGATCCGGCCGATAGTTCTTCTGCCAGTTTTGGAGATGATGATGTTACTACTGGCGATCCCGTAGTTTCTATCGATGGTGACGAGGTTGTTTATGTTACCAGGGAAGGTTTAAAAGAACTTCGGGACGAACTTGAACATTTAAAGACGACTCGCAGAAGAGAGGTTGCACAAAGGCTTAAGGAAGCGATTTCTTATGGTGATCTTTCCGAGAATGCCGAATATGAAGAGGCTAAAAATGAGCAAGCTTTCGTTGAAGGCAGAATCAGAGAACTTGAAGAGAAGGTAAAGCATGCCAAAGTTATTTCCGAAAAAAAAGACAAACCGGGTACAAAAGTTGTAAATTTGGGTACGAAAGTTGTTTTAAGAATTATTAAGGCAGGAAAAGAAGGTGATAACGAAGAGTATACGATAGTTGGTTCAACCGAGGCTGATCCGATGGCAAACAGGATTTCCAACGAATCCCCAATAGGCAATGCAATTATGGGGCATAAAACAGGGGATACAGTTGATGTCGTTGTGCCTGCCGGGAAGATCAAATGCAAAATTGCGAAGATCTTCTAGGGTCTGTGCACACTAATTATCTCTTTGCCTTCGGCATATATTTTTTCATCTCTTTCGCTTGAGTTTTCTTTTGCAGGCTAACGGGAAGGACTTTGAAATAAAGGTAGGCGGTTTTACCTATCAAATACAAGCCCGTGATTATGATGATTGCGAGTATCGGTCTTAAAGCCAAATATGGCATGTTTTGATCTCTGAAAAACAAGGCGGCGAGTCCGAATGCGCCGGTTAAAACAAAGTTCATTGTCGTATTTCTGAATACAAACTTCAAGGTTTTCTTGTTTTCGCTGTTTTTAATTAAATATTTCGCGACGAATCCTCCTGCGATTAACACTAGAAAAAACGCTAAGCATGGCCAAAAGTACATAAAATCGGCCCCTGGTGTAACTTGAAACAAGTAAGATGGAGAAAGAAGTTTTAGTGGGTCCATTTTAGTCTGTAATTATAGGTTTTTTCTTGAAAGATTTTATCCTTTTGTACAAGCAATATCCAGAAATAAAAAATATTACCAATGAAATTGCGCTTGCTATTCTTATGCCAAAGATTTCCGACACATCATCTCCTCGCAAAAATTCCGTTAAGAATCTAATGAAAGAGTATAATGTGATGGCTATCAGGGTCTGATTTCCTTCGTGTTTTAGGAATTCGTGTTTTCGATATTTTTTCAAAATGCTGATAATGCCGGAGACGTATAACATCGAGTAAATTTGTGTTGGGTGTACCGGGACGGTGTATTTAACATTGATACTTTCATAAGTGATACCCCAAGGGAGATTGGTCGGAATACCGTAAGCTTGTCCGTCCAAAAGTTGTCCGAAGTTGGCGATAACTATGCCTGTTCCCAAAGGTACGATTAGCGCGTCTAGCCACTTCAAGATACTCTCTTCTCTTTTTAAACTTACAACTCCGAACATTATCAACATGCCCGCGAGTGCGCCCCAGAAAGACAGGCCTTTATCTATTATGAAGAAAAAGCTCAAAAGTCCGTGGAGCGAAAATGTTGGCATATAATACTGCAGATTTCCCAGGAAGAATGTCAGTCTGGATATCAGAAGAGTTATGAAGATGATGCTGATTCCGTGGTTGAACAACATGCCGAGATCGAGTCTTTGTCTTTTTGCTATTTTTGCAAAAGATATGATTCCCACAATGAACGCGATTGTCACAAAAAGCCATAGAGAGTGTAATGTGAACGGACCTATCTCAAATAATATTGGATACATTAGAAATTAAAAATTAATAATGTTGTGCTTATTATTCCAAATGCGATTGCGAATGCGGTTAAGTATGTTTGTTTTGGTGCGAATTTCGCTTTTCCTGCCAGCAAAATATACCATAAAAACAGTGCCGGTACTAAATATTTAAACAGTGTGGACTCGGTTTCTTTGTCTAGATAATAGGAGTAGAAATAATAACCGAGATAAAATGTCGTGAGCCAGCCCAAGAAGTTTGCGCTTTCGGAGGAAAAGGTATCGTCTTCCGATCTTCTGATTTCTTGGACGACTCTTGTGCTTTTTTGTTTCTTTATGTCTTTAAGTTTGGTTTTGAGATTTTGTTTCTCTTCGAAGATTTTCTTGAGACTTTCGGCGACGTGATTTTTAGCCTCTTTGTCTTTTGCCGTGATCCAGATTTTTATATAGGTTAATATTTGTTTATTTACGGTTTTGATCATTGATTTGATGGAGGTGATTTCCGGGTCTTCCTTGAAGAGTTCAAGCCCTTTTCTTGCGAGATTTTGAAGAGGTTTATATTTGAAACGCGTTATTTGCTCGTTCAGATCTTGCTTGAAAGTTTTTTCGGGAGCGTGTGTTGAGCGCAGTGAGGCTAAAAGTTCTTGGCTTTCAACCGTTAAAGAGGCTCTCTGTTTTTGCATATTCTCTTTATGGAGGAATAGCTCTTGATCTTGAATTTTTCTTAAAAGATCTTCGGCGGTGTGTTCTATGTATTCGAGGTTCGTGCTGTTTTTGATTCTTAAAAGTTTGTCTATATATCCCTGGATCAGTTTTTTGTTTTCCGGTTTCATTTCTTGTCCGAAGTCGGTTAGAACTTTTTTGATTTTTTCAATAACAAAGTCAACTTTTTGCAAGAGTAATTCTTGTTTTGTCGTAAATTCGTCGTTTTTTACCGTCACCCCGATTTTTTTTTGAGTTTCCGCGACATCTTCAAATTGTTTTTTCAATATTTCGATTCCTTCTTGGTGATCGTGATCTTTTTCGGTCTGAGGGGCGTCGGCTTTGCTTATGTATGAGATGTCGAATTGGTACTCTTTCGTTAAGCGAGAAAATGCCGAAAATTTATTTTGAGCGGGGATTGTGCCGATTATTTTTCTGCCGGTTTTGTCGAGGGCTTCGAATTCGAATTTTATCAGTATTTTTCCCGGATCGATTTTTTCTTCTCTTTTGGGGATTACGGTTGCTTGTTTGACGGGTTGGGGAGGAGGCGGTGGTGTTGCCGACGGTGCCTCCTGTGTTTTGGGTGGTTGTACGATTCCGGCAACTTCTTCGATGCTCAAAATCGCGAGACCAAGTTGGTTTAATTCTTTTCTCGCGTCTTCCTCGTTTGAAGCGTTGAAGCTTCCCGACATTTTTTGGTTATCTTGCGTTATCGCAAGATACTTGTATTGAGGCATCTATCTTTTATTTTTGTTTTTTGCCGCTGCCTTGATGAAACCTTCAAAGAGCGGATGCGGTCTACCCGGACGAGATAAAAATTCCGGATGGAATTGAGATCCTATCATAAACGGATGATTTTTCATTTCCGCTATTTCCACGAGGTCGGCTTCTTCGTAAATTCCTGCGACTTTCCAATCCGATTTTTCCAATTTCTCGCGGAAATCGTTGTTTACTTCGTATCTGTGGCGATGGCGTTCTTGGATTAAAGGTTTCTTGTAAAGTTCGTAAGTTTTCGTGTCTTTTACGAGTTTGCACGGGTACGCTCCGAGTCTTAACGTGCCGCCTTTTTCTTTGTTTTTGTGTTGGCCAGGCAAGAAGTGGATTATATATTTATCTTTTGAAAGTTTGCTCTCTTCGTCGAACTCTTCGGAAGTGATTTGCGAATCTTTCAAAAATTGTCGAGCATATTCGATGGTCATTATTTGCATGCCGAGACATAAACCTAAATATGGGATTTTGTTTTCGCGGCAGTATTTTGCTGAGAGGATTTTACCTTCGGTGCCTCTTATTCCGAAGCCACCTGGAACTACGATGCCATCGCATTTTTTAAGTTCATTCCACGTTTTTTCAACCTTTTTCTCTAGTTTTTCCGAGTCTATCCATATGAGTTCCAAATCTCTGCATTCGTGATAGCATGCGATTTTCAAAGATTCTATTACGCTGATGTACGCATCTTCCAAGTGAGTATATTTACCGACCAATGCTATTTTCAAAGGTTTTCTGTTCGAATGTATTTTTTTAACCAAATCTTCCCATGCTTTCAGGCTTGGGCGAACTTTGCCGAGGTTGAGTTTCTTTGCGATCAGTTGTGCGAGTTTGTATTTCTGAAGAGTCAAAGGTACTTCATAGATTGATTTCGCGGTGATTGCCGGTATTACCGAGTCTTCTTCCACGTCGCAGAACAGAGAGATCTTTTTAAGCAGATCCTGGCTTATCGGATAATCGGCTCGCGGCATTATTATGTCGGGTTGGATACCTATTTGTCGCAATTCTCTTACGGATGCTTGTGTCGGTTTTGTTTTAAGTTCTTTTGATGCTTTTAAGTAGGGGAGGAGTGTCAGATGTACGAACAGGGTGTTTTCAGATCCGAGCTCGTGACGAAGTTGTCTTATCGCTTCCAAAAACGGTTGTCCCTCGATGTCTCCGACCGTACCTCCGATTTCGCAAAGGACTACGTCCGCTTTGCTTTCTTTCCCGGCTGTCAGTATGCGTCTTTTGATTTCTCCGGTTATGTGAGGAATTATCTGAATGGTTCCTCCCAAGAAGTCACCACGTCGTTCTTTGTTTAGTACTTCGGTATAAATTTTACCTGTTGAAACGCTTGAAATATGACTTAAATTTTCATCTATAAATCTTTCATAATGACCGAGGTCGAGGTCGGTTTCGGCTCCATCGTCGGTTACGAAAACTTCTCCATGTTGGAACGGGCTCATTGTTCCCGGATCCACGTTTAAGTAAGGGTCCAGTTTTTGCGTGAACACTTTAAAGCCGGAGGCCTTCAAAAGGGTGCCTATTGATGCTGCGGCTATCCCTTTTCCCAGTGAAGAACAAACGCCTCCTGTTACGAATATGTATTTTGTCATTATTTTAAGTGGATTATAGACCTGTGTGTCTTTTTACCCGGTCCAATGTTTCTGTGGCAACTTTTCTGGCTTTTTTCGCTCCTGTATTTAATACCTTATCAATGTAGTCTAAATTTTTACGAAGCTCAATTCTTTTTTCTCTCGCGTTTTTAAGTTCGGTAAAAATCGTTTCGCAGAGAAATTTTTTATTTTCGACGCATCCGAGTTTGCCTTCGCGGCATTTTCTCTCGATTTCCTTGATTTTTGGTAAGTTGAAGATTTTCTGAAGAGCGAAAACATTGCATATTTCAGGATGTCCGATATCTGTTCTTTTGATTCTTGCCGGATCGGTGACCATGCTCATAACTTGTTTCGAAAACTCGGCTTCATCGGCGAATATGTCTACCGTATTTCCATAACTTTTACTCATCTTGTGGACTCCATCGGTTCCAAGAATTGTTTCGACATTTTTATCTATAAGATCTTGTGGCAGTTTAAAAGTTTCTCCATATGTTGAGTTGAAAGTTAGCGCGATATCTCGTGCGATTTCGATGTGCTGTTTTTGATCTTTGCCGACCGGTACCAAATCGGATTGGTATGCCAAAATGTCCGATGCCATCAATACCGGATATATGAACAATCCCGCTGTCGGATTTTTTTTGCCTTTGGCGATTGCGTCTTTCCAAGCATGTGCTCTTTCAAGAAGACCAAAAGGAGTTATCGTGGAGAGTATCCAAGTTAATTCGGTGACTTCCGGGATGTCGCTTTGCTTGAAAAATACTGTTTTTTTCGGGTCTATTCCGAGAGCAAGGTAATCTATCGCGAGTTCTTGTGTCATTTCAGCGAGTTTTTTTTGATCTCGTACCGTTGTTAATGCGTGATAGTTTGCTATGAAATAAAAGCATTCGAATTCGTTTTGCAATTCGATGTGTGGTTTCATTGCTCCGAGGTAGTTTCCAAGATGTGGTTTCCCGGAAGGTTGCATCCCTGATAGTACGCGTTTTTGCATGATTAGGTTGTTATTAGAGGGTCTATGTCGACCTTGAAGTTTTCGTCTGATTTTAGGATTTGGGCGAGTTGTTCTTTCGTCTCTTTTTCGAATTTTTTTGCTTTTAAAAACAGGTTGTAATGATATTTCCCGTGTCTTTTTGCAATTAACGCCGGGGCCATGCTTATTTCGATTCCCGGAGATTTTGCGAAGATTTCCGCCGACTTTAAAATTTTTTGTTTCGAGGTTTGAAGGCTGTCGCCAGTATATGTCAGTTTTATGATTTTGTAAAAAGGAGGGAGATTGTGTTTTTCTCGGATCGAAATCTCTTTTTTAAAAAGTTTTTTGTAGTCGTGATCTTTTGAGGCCTGAATTGCGAAATTATCGGGTGTGTAAGTTTGAAAAATTACCGTGCCGCGCGACTCTCTTCTGCCTGCTCTTCCTGCGACTTGGGTGAGGGTGTGAAAAGTGTACTCTTGCGCTCTGAAGTCGGGTACGTGAAGACCGATGTCGGCGAGTATTACCGCGACGAGGTCAACTTTTTCTATATCTAGCCCTTTCCCAATCATTTGAGTGCCTATCAGTATGTCCGCAGAACCTTCTTGAAATTTTTTATAGATGGCGGGAAAGTCATCACGTGTTTTAACCGTGTCTTTGTCGGCTCGTAAAACTTTTGCGCCCGGGAACATTGAGTAAATTTCTTGTTCAACGCGCTCGGTTCCCAGTCCTATGTTTTTGATGTAAATACTGCCGCAAGTCGGGCATGCGAGAGGTGATTTTTTGGTGCTGGCACAGTGATGACAAAGCAGGATGCCGGAGTTTGTTTTCGGATAGAAGTGGTAAGTCATTTTCACGGAGCAATTTTCGCATTCGGGGGAGAATCCGCATTCACGGCAGGTTATTGATGATGCCGTTCCGCGTCGATTTAAGAAGAGGATTGCCTGTCTTTTATTCGCAAGAATTTTTCTAAGTTCTTTTTCAAGTTCTTCGCTGAAGATTCCGAAGTTCTTTTTTTTAAGTTCTTCGCGCATGTCCACTATTTTGACCTTGGGGAGTTTCGTGCCGCCGATTCTTTCTTCCAAGTTGAGGAGTTTAAGTTTGCCGCTGAGTGCTTTTTGATAAGTTTCGATTGAAGGAGTGGCTGAAGCGAGTATAAGTTTGATTTTCAGTAGGTCGGCGATTTTTTCGGCTACGGTTCTTGCGTCGTATCTGGGGTTTTGATCCTGTTTATAACTCAAATCGTGTTCTTCGTCTATGACGATTGCTCCCAGGTTTTTGAAAGGTAGGAACAGCGCTGATCTTGAGCCTATTATTACCGAAGATAAGCCTTCTTTTATCCTTATCCACTCTTTTACTTTTTGAGATTCTGTCAGCTGGGAATGGATGATTGAGGTTTTGTTTTTAAAGATTTTTTTAAAATAATTTCGCGTCTGAGGCGTGAGTGATATTTCGGGTACCAGTATTAAAGTTTGCTTACCTTCTTTCGCGAGTTTGTATGCTAGGTGGAGATAAATCTCGGTTTTGCCGGAACCGGTGATGCCATGTATAAGAAATTTGTTCGCGGAATCGGATTCTATGCTTTTCAAGGCCTTTTTCTGGAGATCGGTGAGTGTAAGGTGCGGCAGTTTTATCGTTTCGTTTTTTTCTTTTTCGATTCCAAATTTTCCTCGCAGGTTCCAGATTTTATCGGGGATAAAAAGTTTGAAACATTTATAAATTGATGAGAGATAATAATCTTTTATAAAAAGCGCGGTTTGAAATTGCCAATTCGGCATTTGCGGATATATTCGATTTATCTCTTCGATTTTTCTGGTTTTGAAGTTGGGTTTTTGGTCGGAAAGGTTGATTATGATTCCTCCAAGTTTTTTTTTGCCATATGGTGCCATTACGACCGAGCCAACCTGTAAATTATCAACTTCGTATGTGAAAGTTTCTTTCAGTTGCGAGTATTTTTGATTTAAAAGTATATCTGCGAACAATTTTTTCTTGGTTAAACATATGTATTATAGTAGAGTTTCTCCCGAAACATGAAAACAAAAGCGATTCTCCTATTTATCGGATTGGCATTATTCTTTCTTCCCGCGGTTGCTTTTGCCGAAACCGGTGAGTTTAAAGAGTACGCGTTTTATACCGAACATTTTCAAATAGAGTACGACAAAATAGTTCAAGTTCAGGTCGATTCCGATTCGGATGGAATACCGGATACGGTTGAAGATGTCGGTGTTTATGCCGAAGAAAGTTGGGATAGGGAAATTGATGATTTGGGATTCGATCCTCCGATAGAAAGCGGGTATATCCCGATTATTTTTGATGATGAATATGAGTATTTGTATGAAGGATCTATAGGGACTACTTGGTCTTTGCCAGATTTGACTTCTTATATAGCTGTGGATGTTTGGTTGACTTCCGACTTGATGAAATCGACTATCGCTCATGAATTTATGCATTGTATACAGTTTTCTTACGACCCTTATTTTCTGGAGACTTATCAGAGTTTGAATTTCGCGGAAGCTACTGCGGTTTGGGCGGAAGAGTATGTGTATGATGAGGCTGATATTATTTTAACTTATTTACAGGATTATTTTGCTTATCCCGATTATTCGATTTTTGCCGGAATTGCTCCTAATGGGACTTTGTTCGAATATGCGCTCGGAATATGGCCGATATTTTTGACGGAATATTATGAAGATGACGAGGTTTTGGTGGATATTTGGGAGACTTATTTTGAGAGTGAAGATGTCGGAGCCAAAGGGGTTTTAACGGTTTACAATTCCGTTTCGGAGATAGTTGAAATTCTTGGGGATGAGTTGCCCGAAGTTTACAGGGAATTTACGATTTGGAATTTGGCTCATGATGAAACTTATCAGGAAGGTGAAAATTATCCCGATGTCAGTTTAATACGATTGTGGAGTTCTTATCCTGTCGAAAATAAAATGCCTCATCCGCAAGCTTTCCCGGCGTTGTATGGATCGAATTACATAGGTTTTGACACCTCTTCCGTGACCGAGGACGATCTTAAGTTTACCATTACGAAAAATGATTTTGTTGAAACGCTTGTCACTTTCGTTCCTGCGGACTCTTCTGGAAATTTTTATCTGACAAAAGTTGAAGAGGAAACGTCGGATGTTAATGCGACGTATTCCGAGTTTGTTTTTGAGGATGCCTCAGATTTTGATATTGTGTACGTGATTGTTTCTCCCGTTACGACGGAAATGGGGAGCGGGGTTCTGACTTTTGATACAGGGTATGCTTATTATTATTCCGCCGAGTTCGGAGATTTTGATGAAAGCGAAGAGGTGTCGTTAGCGGATTCGGGTGCCGAGATAGATACCGGCGATACGGATAAAGAAGGGGAAGATGTGGGTACCGGAGATGAGGTTAGAGAAGTTGATGAATTGATTTTGGAAGTTTTGTCTTATGATGACGGATCCATTACTTTGGAATGGAACAGGCTTTCTCAACTGGATATAGATCATTATATTTTGTATTTCGGCGATGTTTCGGGTGAGTATATCGGATCGGAATATGTGGAAAATGCTTGGACGGTGATGTCTACAATAAGCGAACTTGCTCCAGATACGATTTATTATTTTACAATCGAGGCTTACTCCGAGGATGACGAGCTTTTGATTTCATCGTCGGAGATCGCCGGTTATACGGAGGAGTTTGTTTTTGGTGATTTGGAGTCTACGAATGATGCTTATGATGCGGTTATGGGTTTGTGGGAGATGGGAGTTATAGATGGTTACGATGATGGGAATTTTTACCCGAATAATACTGTGAACAGGGCGGAACTTCTTAAGATATTGGTCGAAGGGTTGGGGCTTACTTCCGATCCCGATGAATACAAAGATTGTTTCCCGGATGTCGATGATGATTGGTATGCGAAATATGTTTGTTACGCCAAAGAGGAAGGATGGGTTTCCGGGTATTCGGACGGTTATTTTCATCCCGAAGACACTGTAAATAAGGTTGAGGCGGTGAAGATGCTTTTGAATGCTTACGGCTATGAAGTGTCGGAAGATGAAGATGTTTCCGACGGGATGCCTTATAAGGATACTTATTCTACGGCTTGGTATGCCGGATATGTGAAGTTGGCTTTTGATTTATCGGCGACTGACTATTTTTATAGTAGAACAGCCCACCACCCAAAATTAAAACTAATAAAACTACCCAAAACAATTTATTCATATTAACTACTATTAATAAACAAGCGAAGGATTGACGCGTAAAATGTTATTCTGTGCAACAGATAGCAAAAAGCATTGCGAATTATTAAGCAAATTTAAAAACAATGCGTTTTCTTAAAAAAGTTCATTGTCGGACAGCCTGGTCGAGGAGGTCTGAGCTGTTTGCAGCCGAAAGATGGGAATTGCAGTAGGAAGTATGTTTTTCAGAGGTTCCTTAGATTAAGGATTGGAGAGCCGCGTCTTTTGAGCGTCTGGACTATTTCCTGTGTCCTATGTACTATTTACGACGTTAGCGGTTTGCGCTCGTAGCTCAATTGGATAGAGCACCGGTCTTCGGAACCGGGGGTTGTGGGTTCGATTCCCTCCGGGCGCACCAGTTTTTTTGTGTTGTCTCTCTTGGAGCATGGAACGGTAGCGCTGTGGAGTTGCTCGAGACAACACAAAAAACCTGGTGTTGATTCACTAAAGCTTCGCTTTCCGTAGCGTTGCAGAGTCACTCAATGTTAGTTTAGGTGGCTGTGTTTCTTGTTCTCGTTATATTTATTCCACAATACCAACAATGGAGAGGCGATGAAGATCGAGGAGTATGTTCCCGATATTATGCCTACCGTCAATGCGAGTACGAAGTAGAATATCGAATCCGCGCCGAATATCAGGAGAGAAACGATTGTGATCAAAGTTGCCAATGATGTGTTTACAGATCTTGCCAAGGTTTGATTCAATGCGGCGTCTGTAGTCTCGGCGAAAGTTGCATATAAACCTTTCCTCAAATTCTCTCTGATCCTGTCGAAAACTACGATTGTGTCGTGTACCGAGAAGCCTAAGATTGTTAGTAGTGCTGTTATAAAGAGAGCGTCTATTTCGACGTTGGCGAATTTGCCTAAGACGACGAACAATCCTATTACGAGCAATAGGTCGTGTACCAGGGCGATGATTGCGCAGATGCCGAATCTGAATGCGCCGACTTTTCTTGGTACTTTTCTGAATGCGAAACCTATATACATGACGATCATTACGAGTGCTATGAAGATGGCGATGATTGCTTTTTTCTTCAAAGTTTCCCCGATTGTCGGACCTATCGTTGTGAATTTCGGTTCTTCGAGTTCTCCGAATCTGTTTTCAAGTGCGCTTATTATGTAGTTGTGTGTTTCTTCGGAGATATGTTTGATTTTGATTATGTAAGATCCGTCGTTGGTTTTTACTATGATCGGAGTACCGAGTTCGACAGGTTCGTCGGACTGTTCTTGATCGACGACCAGGACGCTTTCCGTGCCGGTTTCCGTATCGAGTTCCGTATCGATTTCCGTCATTGCCGAAGTCAGTTCTTCAGATGTGACTTCTTGTGAGAATTTTATTTCCATCGAAGTCCCGCCTGTGAAATCCATGCCCCAGTTGAATCCGAATAACGGAATTACGATGATTGAGATTGCCCCGATAACGGCGGAAGCGGCGAGCCAGAATTTTGAGTTCTTGATGATCTTTAATTGTACATGTTTTTTCTTTCTGTTTATTCCGAATAAAAAGTCGCTTTCGAGAGCTTTTTTGCCTACCGCGCTTCGCAAGAATGTTCTTGTAATCGTTATTGCCGTGAACATTGAGATCAAAATACCTAGGGCAAGGTTGAATGCGAATCCTCTGATGATTGATGAGCCGAAGTATATAAGTATTGCGCATGTGATCAATGAAGAGAAGTTTGAATCTCTGATTGAATCCCAAGCTCTTTGGAAACCCGTTTCTATTGCGAGTGCGAAAGGTTTCTCGGCTTTGAGTTCTTCTTTTATTCTTTCAAAAATCAATACGTTGGCATCAACCGCCATACCTATGGAAAGGACGACGCCGGCTATACCTGCGAGAGTTAATGTAATTTGGCTCGATAGTACAAAAGACATGAAGAAAAGGATGAAACAAGCCAACACGAATGTGATTAACTTTTCCCATCCCGGATCGTTGGATTTAAGAAGAATTGCCACTATTGCTCCAAATATTCCGAAGGCGATTAAGATTGCTACCGCCAATGGGAGAGCGACTTTGATTGCGAATACTAAAAGTATTACATAGATACAAAGCGCGATATCCGCCATTAAGCCCGGGAGTCTATAGTATAAAAGCATGAATAATCCAAGTGCGATAAGTCCGATTAATCCGGCGATTAAACTTGAGTGTAAGGCTTCCGTGCCAAGAGATGCGCCGATTGTGTATTGCCCCGCCAAAGTTATCGGAGCCGGTATGGCGCCCGTGTTCAGATCTCTTGCCAAGTTGGTTGCTTCTTCAACTGAGAATTGACCCGTTATTTGGGCTTTGCCTCCTGAAATCGCTTCGTTGACCGTTGGTGCCGAGATCATTTCACCTCCTACGAAAATCGCGAGTGGTCCTCCGACATTTCTGGAGGTGATCTCTTCGAAAAGTTTGCCTCCTTCTTCATCGAATTCTATTGATACGTATGGCGTGTTGTTTTGGTCGAATTGTACGTCGGCATGTACGAAATGTTCACCTGTCAGTTCGGTTGTGACCCATGGATCCGCAACGGTTGAGTAGGTGATTTGGTTGAATGCGTATTTCTCAACCGTTATCGCTTCCGAGGAAGCTTCTTTTATGTCGGTTACCTTGATTATATGGTAGCCGAATTCGGTTTCCACTATATCTGAAATTCCGCCCGTTGCCATTGCGAATGCGGCATCTTCAAATGCTTGTACCATTGTTCCCGCGCCGAAGTATCCAAGTTCGCCCCCGTTCTGTCCGGATCCCAAATCTTCGGAATAAGTTTTTGCCAATTCTGCGAAATCTTCTCCGTTATTGGCTTTTTCGAGGATTTCCGCAATTAATGTGTATGCTTCGTCTTTTGTTCTATCCGATCCGACTTCCGATGTATCCCAGCCTATTAAAATGTGACTGGCTTGTACTTCCTTGTCGTTGCTCTCCGTTTCGTCAACGAACTGGTGATCCGTGACTTGTATTACGAAATATCCCGTAAGAGGAATAAGGTCGCCACCGTATGTATAAGTATATCCGTCTTCTCCTTCGACGACTTCTTGTACGATATTGCCGGATTCAAGTCCGCTTACGGCGTTTTTAATCGTTTCAGAAAGTTCATCTGCCGGTGTGAGCTCTGTTTCCGAGTATACTGCGATACTTGGGTAGGCGAGTTGATCTTCTTCCCCGATAACTTTTATGTCTTGTCCGCCTAAAACCGCCTCGAGTGCCGCGGATGCGTAACCGTATCTTTCCGTTTTTTGTTCTTCCGCCAAATTGGTATCGGTGCTTTCTTCTTTGAATTCAAGCTGGATTGTTTTGCCAACTACAGATTTTGCTTCTTCGAGGTCTTTTATACCTGCGAGTTCAACTACGATATGGTATTCGTCAGCTATTTGAGAAATATAAATTGTTGGTTCCGCTACTCCCAACCCGTTTACTCTTTTTGAAATTACTTCTTTTACGCCTTCGACGATTGACTCTTTGTCGGCATCGCCAACATTTCTTAAGTCGACTTTGTAGTCGAGTTGTGTGCCGCCTTGTAAGTCTAATCCGAGGTTTATGTATGTATTTTTGAGAAATTCGGATTCGGAGGGGAGAATTTTACTTTGGAGGCTGTAGGGCATACTGATAAAGCCCAGCACGAGAGCCATGATGACGATTGTGGCGAGTTGCCATGAGAGGTAGCGTTTCATAGGAGTAAATTAAGTTATAACTTTGTTGAGAGTTTTGTGTCGAGAGCGTCGTCGTTGCCTTCGCCTTTTCTGCCGTAGTCGTCTTCGATTTTTACAACGTCGTCCAGGTCCGGGGTTGAGACTTCGAGGATTTTGCTGTCTTCGAGGCCTTCCGCTCTGTGGACTGTGCCCGGAGTTATGTCGATTTTGTCGCCGGGATTGAGGATGATTTCTTCTTTGCCGTAAGTCATTTTGACGCGGCCTTCTAGGACGTATTGAGTCTCGAATTTTCGCTTATGGTACTGGAGGGAATACCTGTGTCCTTTTTTTATTTCTAAAATTTTCCCAGCGTATTTATCTGTGTGCGCGAACCATATTTCTTTGCCCCACGGTTTTGGTTTTATTTGTATTTCCATCCTATAAAAAATAAGCGCGTATAGTTTATTCCGATGTGGGATTCGAAGCTAGGGATTTGGGAAAATAGGCTTATAGTCCCGTAGACATATGGTCATTTTTGTAGTTTTTTCACGTATTGACAATGTAGTGACAGGCGAGATATAATTACAATAGATTTAACCTTCTTTTCTATGTCCACTATACAGATTCGTATAGACGAAAAAACGAAAAATTCTGCGAAAAAAGTCCTTGATGATGTTGGAATGGATATGAGTTCCGCTATCAAGGTTTATTTGAGGCAAATAGTGATTAATAAGGGGATACCGTTTAGGTTAGTTACCGAGAACGGCATGACTATTGGTGAAGAGGTTGCGATTTTAAACGCTTCCGGCGAGGCGAGGATTGGGAAAAATGTTAAGAAGGTGAAAGGGTGGAGTGAGGCTAAATCTTATTTGGATAGTTTGAAATGAGATGATTCTCGAATTCCATAAAAATTTCGAAAAACGATATCGAAAACTTGATAACAAGTTGAAAGTTAAAGTGGATGGCGCGATAAAAAGATTTATTGCGAATCCGTATGATCCGATCCTGAGAAATCACTCTTTGAATGGTCGACTGGAAGGGAAGAGGGCTTTTTGGGCTGGTGGTGATTTGCGAGTTGTTTTCGAAGAGTTCGACAATTATGTCTTGGTTGTGATGCTTGATGTCGGAACTCACAATCAGGTCTATTAGTTTATTTCTGTAGCTTCTTTACGTCTTGGCTCTCTTTCAAAGGGCAAATCAATATATCTTTCCCCGTGTTTACGATTGCGCAATCTTTTATCCCGAGGAGATTTATTTTTTGATTTTTGACGTAGTTGTAGATGAGGTTGCCTTCGCTGTCTACGGATTGGATTTCGCCTTTTTCGATGTTTGGTGCGCTGTTATGAAGTTCTTTGAATAAAGTTTCCCAAGTTCCGATGTCGCTCCAGCCCAAGGTTGCCGGGAGGATTCTGACTTCGTCAGGAGAGAGTTTTTCCATGATTGCGTAGTCGATGGAGATTTTTTGGCACTGCGGATATTCCGCGGCGATTGTTTCGGGTGAGGACTGCATTTTTATTAATCGGGCGTATGTGTCGGGAAGATGTTTTTTGTATTTTTCCAGAATGTCGGATGTGCGCCAAACGTAGTAGCCGGTGTTCCAGAGGTATTTGCCGGATTCTATATATTTTTTTGCGGTTGCGAGGTCGGGTTTTTCTGTGAATTTTTTGAAAGATTTTATTGAATTGCCATCTATTTTTTCGATTTCGGGGCCGATTTCGACGTAGCCGAAATTCGTGTTTGGTTCGCGTGCTTCAACTTCTACGATGTTCAATGTGTGGTCGCGAAGGGCGACGGCTTCCGCTGTTTTCAGTTTGCTTGCGAACTCGTCTTTGTCTTTCACCATATGATCGGCATAGATCACTGCCATGACAGATTCGGGATCTCGCTTGTTGATTATTGCGGCGGCGAAGCCGATGCATGTTGCGGTGTCTCTGAGCGCGGGTTCGATCAAGATGTTTTCTTCCGGGATTTCGGGGAGTTGTTCTTTTACGAAGTGAATATATTTTTCATTAGTTGCGACGTAAATATTTCTTGCAGGTAAAAAAGAGGCGCGTTCAAAAGCTTCCTGTAGCATCGTTTTATCCGAAACGAGAGCGTGAAACTGCTTGGGTTTTTCTTCTGTTGAGAGGGGCCAAAGGCGTGTGCCGGCTCCTCCCGCGAGGATGACTGCGTACATGGGGGTAGTTAAGAGTATATAGGTCCTAGGAACTTTAAGTATTTTAATGGAAAAGTTGAGGATGGGGGGAGAAAAAGGTTGACAGAAGTGTCGGAATATGTAAGACGTAGATCTTTGTAAAAAAGCACGAAAACCATAGGTGGAAATCCGAATGACGGATGTGGTGACTTGGGACTGAAAGAAAGCTTCAGTCGTTTTTAGAAGGAAATATCTCGAAAAACACCTTCCGGTTTTGTAAATATGCCTTCTAGGGCGAGCTCAAATTCAATTCTTCGACCATTCAACTCGGCCATAGCTCTTGCCGCGTCTTCCCTTATTTGCGCAGTATTTGCTTCGTGCTGATTATACATATTAAGCAATTTGTCCTGAGACGGTTGTTCGTAAGTGCTCATATTTTCAAATTTATGATAATTAATTATACTATAAAAGCTTGACTGAAGGGGAGAAAGAGGTTGACAGGGGTGCCGGAATACGTAGAATATATGCCTTTATAAAAAATTATGGAAACCGTAGGTGAAAATCAGGATGATTTAAAAGAAAGTTATGGTCGTCTTGTCGAATGTGCTTTGACGAGATGTGTGGGTTTATTAAAGGATAGTCGGTTGATGGTTGATGGTTGATTTGAGAGTGGCATCTTGTGCCGCCGATGTTGATTTCGTTGCGCTGGCAGGTGATGTTCAAGAGATGAGGGATGCTTTTGTTGCGCTTACGTGTTTTGGTTTTGAGCGGCATGAGGGAGGGCTCGCAAGTTCGCCTTTGGAAGCTCCGTTTGATCAGGTAGACGTGATTTTCTGTTGCTCGTTCCCTGGAACTCCTGATAATCTTTGCTCATGATTGAATTTCAGCAAAAGTTGATTGGGGACAAGGGGAGGAATCAGGCTTTTTATGAGGCTTTGAAAAGAGTTGTTAAGAAGGGGAGTACGGTTTCGGATATCGGGTCGGGGACGGGTTTTTTGAGTTTTTTGGCGGCGAAGCTGGGGGCGAGGGAGTGTCATCTTTACGAGAGCGAGACGCCGATGCTGCTTTTGAGTAAAAAAATCGCAAAAGATAGCGGGGTGAAGGGGTGCAGTTTTTATGAAACTTACAGTACGGAGATGATGAATCCTGTGAAGACGGATATTGTTGTTTCGGAGACTCTGGGAAATTTCGCTTATGAGGAACATATTATAGAGGTGATGAATGACGCGAAACGTTTTTTGAAGAAGGGCGGAGTTGTGATTCCGCAGAAACTTACTTATTTCGTGGCGCCTGTTTTAAGTGCGAGAGTTTTTGATGAAATAAATGTGTGGAATGAGGTTGGATACGGGGTGAATTTTTCAAAAATTAAAGAGGTGGCGTGCAGTAGTATGTATGTGAAAACGGTCAAGGGGGATGAGGTGATGGGTGATGGGGTTGTGTGGGATGAGGTTGATTTCAGGGTGAAAAATAAGAGCGTGAGGAGTGGGAGTGGGTCGTTTAAGATTGCCAAAGATGCGAAAATTTACGGGTTTGTGTTGTGGTGGGATTGCGAACTTGTGCCCGGTGTGAAAATCAGTACGAGTCCTTTTGCGAAAGCGACTCATTGGGAGCAGATATTTTTGCCTCTAAAGAAGCCGATTGTGGCGAAAAAAGGCGAGACCGTATCTGTTGAGATAAAGTCGGATACCAGGTATTCGGTTGGGGTGGATGTGAGGTGGGGAGTAAGGAAATAGTGTTTTTTCGAGAAGCGCCATTTGGCATTTTCTCCCCGGGGGGGAATCGGGGTGGTTTTTTAGGCCTGGGTCTTGACAAGGGGCGCGTAAGTGTTTATAGTACGCCTCTTGTAAAAATATTTATGACTGAAGTTAGACCTTTGAGTGCGGATCTTGCAGAGTTGATAACTAAGGCTGAAGGGTCTGAAAGTACTCCTGTTATGAAGCGATGGATAGCCATGATGGGGGCGAGAGCTGTTTTGGAATCTCCGATTCCTGACGAACAAGCTGTTATTGAAAAAGTTAGGGAGATGTTAGGTGAGGCTTGTACCGATTATTTTTATACTAAGCCGGAGTCTGTTTTGGTTTTGGAGGCTCGTTATCTCGAGGTTACGAAAGATATTGATGCTCACCTGAGGGCTGTTTTATTCGAGCAAAGGTCAAGATGTAGGGCGGTTCTTGGTACTGTAGGCCGCAACGAGAAGAGATTGCGTAATTTGTATAGAGGATTGGAACGAAGGGATCGCGAGTATGCTGAATTGCTGGATGCGATTGATAATTTTATGGATAAGGAGGTTGATCATATTATTCTTCGTTATGCGTTGAGAATTGTAAAGAATAGTCCTTGTGTTCGTCGTGGTCCTTCGTTGCATCATGATATCCAGACTGTTTTTAATAGATATATGGATAGGCTTACGCATTTGGTTGCCCAGATGCATATTATTGAAGACGAAATAGAAATCTTGGAACGTGATTTGCGAAATGCCGGTCGGTTTAAGCCATTGATGGAGAGGCTGGATGCTCAATTCAGAGCCCTTCCTACTGTCAGGGATTCAGGTGGCGATGTGTTACGGAGTAGGGCGTTGCCCGTTGGTATTCCAAGTGGTATTAGGCGAAAGGGGAAAGGTGCAAGTGTGGATACCGAGGGCGTGCCGGTTGTAGCTAAGTCGGAAGAAAGCGTTGCTTCCATATTTGCACTTGATTTGAGCAGGATTCGTCAAGCGATGGCAATTGCAGACGAGAAACATGTGCCTTTAAGAGTTGTTGTTTCTCCCGAGGGAAATGTGAGAAGGAGAAATTCGGCGCAATGGGAGGATTTATTGCGAAAGTTGGGATTTCAGGGTCAAGTTAGATTTGTAATATATGAGGAATTGGCAAGTAATGGGAGAGAGTCCCCTATAATTATGCCTCGTAGACTGAATACGCATAAAAATAAGCAAGGTGGATATACCGCTCCCACGTTTGTTATCGAGACGCCTCAGAATTTGCTTATGAATAGTTTGGGGAATTAGTTGAAACTTAATAGATCCCCTCTCCCATCTCCTTCGGTTTTTCCACTCCGAGCATTTTCAAAACGGTTGGACCGATTACCGAGAGCCCCCGTTCTTTTTTTAGGCGGAGTTTTTTGAGCTCCGGTTTGTTTGAGATGATGGTGCAAAGGACGGGATTGAATGAGTGGGCAGGGTTGGGGGAGTTGTCTTTTGCGAGCATTGTATCGGCGTTGCCGTGATCGGCCGTGAGAATGATGTCGTAACCGTGTTTTAGGGCTTGCGGAACGACTTCCGAGAGGCATTTGTCCAGATGTTTGCAACATTCGATTGTCGGTTTGAGTTCGCCCGAGTGGCCGACTAAATCCGCGTTTGCGTAATTGAGTGCGATGAATCCGTATTTTTCGCGTGAAATTTCTTTGATTACTCGCGTCGTGACGGCGTGAGCGCTCATTTCGGGTTTTTGCGCGTAGGAAGGGACTTTCGGTGACGGGATCATAACTCTTGCTTCGAGTGGGTAGGGGTCTTTGACTTGTGAATTAAAGAAGAATGTGACGTGTGCGTATTTTTCTGTTTCCGCGATGCGGAGTTGGTGGATTTTGTTTTTTGATAAAGTTTCGCCGAGGTTGTTTTTTACTTCCGTTGAATGGAAGGCGATGTCAGCTTTTTTCGAATAGTCGCCGAAGATCGTGAGCGCGATTTTTTCTTTTGCGAGAAGTTCGGTGAGTTGCTTGGCGCGGTCGGTTCTGAAATTCCAAAAGATTACCGAATCATCCGTTTTGATGGTCCCTTCTTTGGCGAGCATGATCGGTTGTATGTAGTAGTCCGTTTTGTCGCCTCGTGCGTAGGCGTTTTTGATCGCTTGTATCGGGTTTGTTTCCTCGAATCCGTCACCTTTTTTATATAGGTTGAAAGCTTTTTTTGTCCTGTCCCAATTTGTGTCTCGGTCCATTGCATAGTATCTGCCGACGATTGTTGCGAGTGTGCCGATTTTCTTTTTTAAAATCTTTTTTATGTATTTTGGAGCTGACCTCTCGGGGACATCTCTGCCATCTGTTATCGCGTGTATAAAAATTTTGTTCAGTCCGTGTTTTTTCGCCAATTCAAGGCATGCGAAAAGGTGGTTGATGTGAGAGTGGACTCCTTCATCTGAAATCATGCCGATCAAGTGAAGTGCGGATTTGTGTTTTTTAGCGTTTTTGATTGCTTTCAGTATTGCTTCGTTCTTGGCGAATTTGCCGTTTTTAATCTCTTGATTTATGTGTTCCAAAGATTGCCAAACGACTCTTCCGGCTCCCATTGTGAAATGGCCGACTTCGCTTCCTCCCATTGAGCCTTTTGGCAAGCCGACAGCTTCTCCGTTGGCTTTTAGTGTTGTCGTCGGATATTTTTTGCGTAGCGATTTTTCAAATTTCATATCCGCGAGTTCAATTGCGTTTCCCGGATATTTTTTGCCATATCCGAAACCGTCGAGAATGACCAAAAGTGCGCGATTATTCATAAAAATAAATTTAAATACCAATTGATAATATTTTCTCCAAAAAAGAGTGTGATGAAAGTGCCACTTACGAGGAACGGACCGAGGGCGATTTTACCACCGATTTCCTTCTGTTTTGCGGCCAAAAGTCCGATGCTGACGATTGAGCCTATGACGTAACTTATCACCAGTGCAGTGAGCGTCATTTGCCATCCCAAAAGTATGCCCATTAAAGCTCCGATTCGGATGTCTCCAGCGCCGACCCATTTGCCTTTTGAAAGAAGGATTTGAATCAAAAAGAAAGAAATGCCGATGAGTCCGCCGATTAATGCCGATTCAAAACTTGGCGAGTCGGTGACGAAAGATTTTATCAAACCGAGGGCGATTGCCGGCAGGAGAATTATATCCGAGATTTCCAGATATTTGATGTCGTAAAAAAACGTAAATATCAGAGCGAATGAGATTGTTAGGTAAAACGCTGTTAGTGGAATCCCAGAGATGTTTTCGAATGGGAATTTTGTGTATATGAGAGCGAACATTATTGCTGTTGAAATTTCGATTGTTGGGTACAGGGTGCTGATTTTTTCTTTGCAAAAGGCGCATTTGCCTCTGTTGATTAAGTAACTTGCGATTGGGATCAAGTCTCTTGCGCGAAGTGTTTTTTTGCAAAATCTACAGTGTGACCGGCCGAGGAATATACCGCTTTCTTTTTCGTATATTCTTGGGATTAGCATGGTTAAAAAACTTCCGAACGATATGCCTATCGCAAGGACAAGAGGGAAGATCAGCGTTTTTATTTCTGTCATTGGTTTAACAGGTTGTTGTATTTTTCTGCGGCTAACGCTCCGACAGAATCGTTTTGGTCGAGAGTGTAAGCTTGTTTATAGTTTTCTTTTGCAGATTCGAGGTCCCCTTCGATTTCGTCTATTGTGCCGAGGTTTAAGTAGGCGGCGGCGAGATCATCATCCATTGAAAGTGCGTCTTCCAGATAGGTGCGTGCTTCTTCGTAATCTTGTGCGCTTATCATTGCCCAACCCATTAAGTTGTAGCTCATAGCTTCGTCTGGGTGGGATGAAAGTGCCCACTTTGCCAGTTCAAGTGCTTTGTCGATGTTGCCGAGTTTTTCCATGTTTAGCCAAATCGGTCTTACGAAATAATTTACGTCTGTATCGTTGAGGTCGAGGACTTTTTCGTAGTTGCGAGTTGCGAGTTCGTAATCCGGAATCAGGAAGTATGTTTCTGCGAGTTTTTGATAAACCTGAACTTGTGGTTCGAATCCGTAAACAAGTGCAAGTTCAAGATATGTTATTGCTTCTTCGTATCTGTCTTGTCCAAGATAGGCGAGTGCCAAGAAGTAGTTGGTTTCCGGCTTGGTTGTGTCGAGTTCGATTGCTTCTTCGAATGCGGATGCTGAGTCTTCGTATTTTTCGAGATTCAAATAAGCGTATCCGAGAAGGATCCAGGCGTCTCTGTATGTTGGGGTTTGGCTTAAAACTTGGTAAAGGATTGTGATTGCGAGTTCGTCTTGAGAGACTTTGGTGCAAGCTTCGGCTATCAATGTGCGGAGGTGGCTTTCTTGACCTCCCAGTTGCGCGTCGTAAGTTGTGTATGAGTCTAAGAATTTCTGGCTGTTTGCGGCGAGTTCGCTGGTTATGTCGGTCTCTTCTGTTACTTTTGTAAAAGTTTCTTTGCTTCTATCGTATTCTCCTTCGTATGCGTAAAGCATTGCGAGATAATATTTTACTTCCGGGTTTTCGGCCAGGTTGGATGAGTCGAGGAAATTTCTTGCCGTGTCGAATTGGCTTAAATGGAAATAGCTTTTTGCCATTCCGATAACCGCGTTGATATTTTCGGATGATTTTTCCAAGGATATTTGGAAATTCGATAGGGATTTTTCGTAATTTCTAAGTTCGAGATATGTGTTGCCGATCAGATTGTATGGTTCTGCGGCTTCTGGTTTCTCTTGTGCGGCGGAAGCGTATTCGTTGATTGCGAGAGTGTAATATCCGTTTTCAAAAAGCAGGTCGCCTTTTGCGAGGTAACTTTCATAATTTTCGGATGTTTTTACTTTATTTTCTTCTGGTTCTTCCTGGGTTAGACTTAAGATGCTGGTCCAAAGATCGGTTTTATTTAGGAAAATAGAGGCTCCCGCCAAGCCTACGGTGACTATGATTAAAGCAAGAAGTGCGAAGAAGATTTTTTTCATGCGGGGTTTTTGTTTTGCGCTTGTGATTATAGTGTGTTTTTTCCTCAAAGTAACTCTTTTTTTCGCCACGCATGAGTTATAGCGATTGCGATTGCGTCTGCCGCGTCGTCTTGCATCGGTTCCATTTTCATTTTCATGATGATTTGAACCATTTTTTGGACCTGTTTTTTATCGGCTTGGCCGTTGCCGGTTATCGCGGATTTGATTTCGACCGGTTTGTATTCGCTGACTTCGACATTGTGTTTCGTGAGAGTTGCGATGATTGCGCCTCTGGCTTGAGCGACTTTTATTCCAGTTTTGACGTTTTTCGTGAAGAAGATTTCTTCTATTGCCGACTGATTGGGTTTGAATTTTTTTATCAAAGTCTCAATGTCGTCACATATCTGTTTTAGGCGGTCTGCGTTTTTATCCGCCGGGCTGGTTTTGATTATTCCAAAATCTATCAAATCCAAATTGTCTCCATCGTATTTGATGATCGCGTAACCTGTTGTTGCGGTTCCGGGGTCTATTCCCAAAATGCAGTCTGTCATAGTGTTAGACTTTTACGCTCGAAAGCAATTTTCTATCTTTGTTTGCGCTGATGATGACGATTTTGTCGCCCGGTTTTATGAGGCGGTTCTTTTTGAGCAGTTTTATCGTTGCGGTTTCCAGTCCGGATTCGTTTTTGATTGAAGAGTCGGATATCAGAATTTTGTTTATGCCCCAAATCAAAGCCAATTCTCTTTTGGTTTTTTCGCTTGTTGTTATCGCGATTAATTCCGTCATTGGGCGATATTTGGCGATTTGGCGGGCGGTGTAACCTTTTTCGGTTAAAAGCACCAAATGGTTTGCTTTGATGTTTTCGGCGAGGTTGATTGCGTTTAAACAGGAGGCGTCGGTTATTGAAAGGTGTTTGTTTTCGTGGAGAGGTGTCAGGAGGAAAGGTCGTTTTTTGAGCTCGTTTTCGACGGCTCGACCGACGTCTGCAAGTGTTCGAACAGCTTTTAGCGGGTATTTGCCTACCGCGGTTTCATTTGAGAGCATGAAGGCATCGGCACGATCAAAGATTGCATTTGCCGCATCGGATATTTCCGCTCTTGTCGGGCGTGGTGACTCTATCATCGATTGCAGGACGTGAGTTGCCACGATGACCGGCTTCGCCTGTTCGTTGCAAAGATGAATAATCTCTTTTTGATAAATCGGGACCATTTCGGCCGGCACCTCTAATCCGAGGTCTCCTCGTGCGACCATTATCCCGTCCGATACTTCGATAATTTCTCGTAGATTTTCGATGGCTTCTTTACGTTCGATTTTCGCGATTATTTTTGGGCCGTTTGAGTTAAGTTTTTCAATTTTTTTGCGAAGGTTCAATATATCTTCTTTTGATTTGACGAAAGAGAGGGCGACGTAATCCACACCTTCTTTTATCCCGAATCTCAGATCGTTTAAATCTTTTTTTGTTAAAGAGTCCGCGTTCAATTTACAGCCCGGGATATTGATGCCTTTATTGCTTGTTATAATCCCTTTGTTGAGGGCTCTTGTCGTTATGGTCTTATCTGTTGTCGAGAGAACTTGAAGTTCGATTAGGCCGTCGTCAATTAAGATGATGTCGCCTTTTTTTACTTCTTTTGGGAGTTTTTTATATTGGATGGGGATTTCGTTTTTTTTTGGCGATACGGATAGGATTATTTTTTGTCCTTTTTCGATTTTAAATCCTTCGTTTGGTAGTTTGCCGACTCTTATTTTCGGGCCTTGCAGATCTTGGAGGATGGCGATGTTTTTGCCGGTTTTTGTTGCGGCGAGACGCAAATTTTTAATAATTTGAGAGAAATTCTCATATGATCCGTGTGAAAAATTCAATCTTGCCAAATCCATGCCGGCTTGGAGCATGCGTTCCAATGTGTATAGGTTATCGGATGCCGGACCGAGTGTCGCGACTATTTTGGTGCGTTGTGGCATTACGGATTGATTTTTTATGTTTGTTGACGTAAGTTTAGCGCCAAAAGTAAATTTGAACAAATGAGAAACGGTGAGATGGTGCTTAATAGGTATTTGCGGAATATGGGACAAGTTTCTCGTTTAAATCGTGAGGATGAAATTGAAGTTGCGCGCAGAATTGCGGCGGGTGGACCGGATGCGGAAATAGCCAAACAAATTTTGATTAATGCGAATTTGAGATTGGTTGTCAGTATTGCGAAAAAATATATCGGTCGCAGATTGCCGTTGACCGATCTTATTCAGGAGGGGAATTTAGGTTTGATTAGAGCTGTGACAAAATTTGATTATAGAAGGGGCGTGAAATTCTCAACTTATGCGACTTGGTGGATTCGTCAGACAATCGTGAGGGCTATCGAGTCGCAAGCGAGGCACATTAGAATACCTCCATATAAACTTGAAGTTGTTAATAAGATTTATCGGGCGCGGGAAGAGTTATGTCGAAATTTGAGACGAGAGCCGACCAATAAGGAGATCGCCGACAAGCTTGAGATGGAGGCGGATGAGGTTAGTCAGTTTATGGTATGGGATCGCGGGGTCGTGTTTCTTGATGCGCCTATGGAAGAGGGTGGTCGGAATACGGTTGGAGATTTTGTTGAAGATTCGGATGCGGGAAAGGTTGATTTGGATTCCACGCAAGCGGAGTTGAGAGGTAATCTTGAGGAAGCTTTGTCGAAGCTTACGCCGGTGGAAGAAACCGTTACGAAGTTGCGGTTTGGGATAGGCGAGCCGTGTACATATTCTCTTGAGGAAATAGGGAAGCGGTTTCATTTGACTCGTGAAAGGATTCGTCAAATAGAAATGAAGGCTTTGCGTAAATTGAGGCATGAAAAACGAAGCAAAAATCTCAGGGTGTTTATTTAACCGTTACACTTTTCGCCAGATTTCTTGGCATATCGGGATTGTTTTGGCGTAAAACGGCGAGTTGGTAAGCGAGTATTTGGATTGGGATGATTGAGACTATCGGAGATGCCATTCCGGCGTCCGGGACTTTTATCCAGAAATCGAAAACAGAGTTGTTCTCGGGTGAGACTCCGATGATGTAACCGCCGCGGGCTTTTATTTCCGTTGCGTTCGAAATTATTCCCGCTTTTGTTTCGTCATTGGCGACGATTGCGATACAAGGCGTACCTTTTGATATTAGTGCGATTGGGCCGTGTTTGAGTTCGCCTCCGGCGAAACCTTCGGCGTGGATGTACGAAACTTCTTGAAGTTTGATTGCTGACTCCATGGCGATTGGATAGTTTAAGTCTTTACCGATTATGTACATGCTTTCTACGTTTTGGATTTTCTCGGCGATTTCACGGATGTAATTTTCGTAGCGCGGATTAAGCATGTCGTTGATTTGGCTTGCTGTTGCGACAAGTAGGCGCTTGCCTTCGTCGAGTTTCCCGGCGCACGCGTAGGCGAGCAGAGTGAGAATCGCTAGTTGAGAAGTTGTCGCTTTTGTTGAGGCGACAGCTTTTTCCGGACCCGCTTTTATTGGGATTACGATGTCGGAGATGCGAGCCATCGTGGAAGTTTCGACGTTGACGATCGAGACGATTTTCACGCCTTTTTTCTTTGCCTCTTCGATAGCTTCAAGCGTGTCGGCCGTCTCGCCGCTTTGCGAGATGGCGATCATGAGCGATTTATCTTTCATGAACGGGAGAAAACTTGAGAATTCCGAGCCGAACATGAAGTTGATGTGTTTTTGCGCGATATGCGAGAAAAGATATGTTCCGACCATGCCGACTTTCCCGGCTGTGCCGCAACCTACGATATAAGTTCCGTAAGCGGTTTTTATCGCTTGCGCCACTTCGAGGATTTTCTCTTCGTCTTGGTTGATCGCTCGGGTGAGGGTCATCTTTTGTTCCATTATCTCTTTTAGCATGAAGTGTTTGAATTCGCCTTTTTCCGCGCTTTTTTCATCCCAGTCTATTATTATCGTGCGTTTTTCTATTTTCTTGTCTGTTTTGAGGTCGGTGAATGTGATTCCATCTTTTGCAAGTGAAACCATTTGATCATCATCCAAATACATCACTTTTTTGGTGTATTTGAGGAAGGCGGGGATATCTGATGCGATGAAGTATTCGTCTGATCCGGTGCCGACGATCAGTGGTGAGCCTCTGCGAGCCGCTAGAATTTTTTCTTCGTTTTTGGAGATGGCTATGAGTGCATAACGACCGGCTCCTTTCGAGAGGGCGATTTTGAAAGCTTGTTCAAATCCTTCGCCGATGTTTTCCTGAATCAGATGTGCGAAAACTTCCGTATCGGTTTCGGAGACGAATTTATGACCTTTTTCGATTAAATCTTTCTTGAGCGATTCGTAGTTTTCCAAAATTCCGTTGTGTGCGATTACTATTTCTTTTTCTTCGCTTGCGTGCGGGTGTGCGTTCATATCTGTTACGCCGCCGTGGGTCGCCCATCTTGAGTGGCCGATTGCGATGTGTGCCGGTTCTTCGGTTAACTCTTTTTTTAAACTTGAAACGTCTGAAATTTTGCCCGTGTGTTTTTCGATTACGATTTCGCCGGAATCCCTTCTGCATGCGATTCCCCAAGAGTCGTATCCGCGATACTCGAGTTTTTTAAGTCCTTCGAGGACAATTTGCGCCGAGTTTGATTTTGGACCTAAGTAGGCAAATATTCCGCACATGGGAAGATAGTAGATAGTAGACTGTAGAAGTTTAGTATAGATAGGGGGGGGAGTCCAGTAGCTATTGATTATGGCAATACGATCGGTTTTTTATCCACTTTTGTTAGATTTTTAAATCCATCTTTTGTTACAATTCCCATATCTTCGATTCTTACGCCGAATTTTCCTTCGATATAAATACCCGGTTCCAGAGTGATTATCATGCCTTCTTTTAATTTGTCTTTCGATTTTTCGGCAAGATTGGGGGATTCGTGGATTTGGAGGCCGACTCCGTGACCGAGACCGTGGGTGAAATTTTCGAGATAGCCGTTCTTCTTGAATATTTGTGTGGCGGCGGACCATGTTTTGTGACCCGTTATGCCGGGTTTTATTTTGGAGACGGCTTTGTTTTGCGTTTCAAGTACGGTTTCGTATATTTTTGCTTCAAATTGAGTTGGAGTTTTGGTGAAAAGCGTTCTGGTCATATCCGAACAATAGCCTTTGTATTTTACTCCCATGTCTATTAATACGACGTCGCCTTTTTTAAGGCGGGTGTTGTCGCTTTGGTGGTGCGGGATTCCCGAATTTTTGCCGAAAGCGATTATCGGTTCAAATGATAAATCGCGGCCAATTTCGTGAATTCTCCATGCGATTTCGGACTCTTTTATTCCCGGCTTGAGCAGTTTGATGATTGAGTAAAAAATTTGTTCATTGATGCGTTGGGAGTGGGTGATCAGGGCTATCTCTTCCGCTTTTTTGATCGCGCGAAGTTTTTCGATTCCTCCCGATTGCGGCAGGAGTTTTGTCGGGCGAGAGATTTCTTTCCATTTCTTGAGTGCGGAGTAGGTGAGATGATCCGCTTCGAAAAAAAGCTCTTTGATATGATGTTTTTTTAAAGTTTTCGCCCAAAAATCTTCAAAATCGGTTTTTTTGTATTTTTCCAATATGAAATCTTGCGGAATGATTTTTTTCGCTTCATCGAAATATCTTGCGTCCGTTATGAAATAGTTGTGTTTGGGAGTTTGTAAAATTATCGCTTTCGAACCTGTGAAGTTTGAAAGATAGCGAATATTGGGTTCCGAAGTAATGAGGAGGTTCATAATTTTATTCATGAATTGTGCGATGTATGATTTTCATCGCAATCTTTTTTCCTTCTTCAACTCCCGGCTGATTATAAGTGTTTACACTGTACATTTTTCCAAGTAAGGCGATTTGGAGCTCGAGGGTCATGATTAATTCTCCGATGGTTTCTTCCGTTATTTTCGGAATTATCAGTGTTTGGGTCGGAATGCCGGCTTTTGCAAGCGCCTGTTCTGTGCCTTTTTTCTCGGCGTTGACCAAGTCCTCGAGCGTATATGTTTCTCCGGGGATTTGCGGGGCGTGATGATGGTGTTCAACTTCCAAGAAAAGAAATTGTTTGTTTCTTGGTCCTTCCATGAAAAGTTGAAGTTGCGAATGTTGGTCGGTTGGACCGACTGCACGAATTGGTGTCGGGCCGATTTCCGGTGTTTTTCCGAGACTTTCCGCCATTAACTGAATGTACCAGTCCGCGAATCTGTTAAGTCTGTAAGAGTAGGGGAATACTACGGTTCGATTTTTGCGATTTTGGCAGGCAGTAAGCCGACTTCCGATAGTACAGAAAATCTTCCGCTCAAGTTTTTCGGTATAGTTATGAGCGGTAAGTTCGTTTTTCCCAAAAAGCCGTTTTTTTCCGCGGTTATGATTGTAAAGTGGTCTTTCGGATTCAATTTCGCGTCTAGAATTTTTTTGTAAAAAAACTTAAACAAACTCACGGTTTCTATCGTATTGCCCGACTTGCTTATTGCAATGAAGTGAGTGTCTTTTAAAGATATATTTTCGGATAAATGGAAAATAAGGTCCGGGTCGATTTGATCCAAGAAAAAGAAGTGTGTCGAATCTTTTTCCATGTGTTTGAGCGGGCGATAAAGCGCGCGCATGACTGCGATCCCTCCGAGTGCCGAGCCGCCTATTCCGAGTATGATTATTTTCTTAAAATTCTTTTTCGGTGTTTTTAGTCTTTTTATCAGATTCTTGTCGAGTGCCGAATCAATGAACGGATGAAGTCCTTTCGAGACTTCTTTGAGGAAATTTTCTTTTAGGTTTGAGTGAGAGATTTCTGCGATTTGTGATGAAAGTCGTATTTGCATTAAACGTTCTTCAGGAAATATTTGATGCACGTTTCCGTATCCGTGAATGTCTCTTCTGCGCGTGATATTACTTTTTCGATTTGACCTTGGGAGTAGCCGAGTCTCATCAGGGCTTCAACTGCATCTTGGTCTATTTCTCGTGCGATCTGACCGTGATTTCTTTGTGCTCCATTAAAATCCGGTTCTATTTTGTTTTTTAATTCCAGGACGAGACGTTCCGCAGTTTTATTCCCGATTCCTTTTATTCCCGAAATTGTTGCGACGTCGCCGTTTATTATTGCCGATTTTATTTTAAAAATATCCGCGTTCATTATTTCCATACCTGTTTTAGGGCCTATTCCCGAGACTGATATTAATTTTTTGAAAAAGTTAAGTTCGTTTATGTCGGCGAATCCGTACAGACTGATTGCATCTTCACGGACTTGCGTGTGAAGGAATAAACTTATTTGAGAGTTTTCTTGTGAGTTTAAAAATGTGCCTTCCGTGACCGACACCAAATATCCTACGCCGTTCACATTTATTATTAGCGTTTTATCGGATTTGTGTTGGATTTTTCCTTCGATGTAGGCAAGCATGGGGGAGGGTTTTAGGATGTTAGCCACTCTGTAAAATGGGTTTTCTCCATTTCTTTCAAGATCTTTTTGGCGGAAGTGGTTTTTAACTGTTTTTTCACACTCTCAATCCAGAGTTTAGCTGTTTTGTAGCCGTTGTCATAGTACTCTTTTGCTTGGAAGGCTGTTTCCAATATGTCGGCATCTCTTGCGATGTGACTTTCCAAGGTTTTTTGGTCTTCGAACTCTTGGTGTAATTCTACGAGTGGTCTGCCAATTTTCCTGGGTAGATTTCTCGTTTGATCTGCAAAAGCTTTGTGCTCAAATGGTTTTATATCGAAATATCTCCTGGAAATTTTATGCTGATCGCCGACCCTGATTTCTCCGTTGTCATGAGTGAGTGTCATCAATATGCATTTGCCGATGTCGGCTTCTTCAAGTTTCGCTAAAATGTATGCGATTTGCGATGCTCTTAAGGCATGTTCGGCGAGTGAGTCGGGGTCTTTTATACCTGCGAATTTTGTGCCGCAATGTTTGAATTTTTTTAAATTCGAAAGTTCGAATACGAAGTGAGTAATTTTTTTATACAGATTTGTCATTTTTTATTTTGTAATGCTTGAAAAAATCTTTTTTGAATTTCCGAAAAATCCCTTTTGATATATGTTTTCTTGTTTCTTGCGTTAAGTTTATCAGGAAGTGAAGGTTGTGCAAAGTTAGCAAGTGCATGCCTAAAATTTCATTTTCAGTAAATAGGTGTCTTAAGTAACTTCTCGAGAAGTTTTTGCAGGTGTAGCACGTGCATTTCCCATCTGGTGGATTCGCATCTCGAGCAAATTTTTTGTTCGTAATTGCGTGTCTGCCTGTTGAGTCAAAAAACGAACCATGTCTTCCAAGGCGAGTTGGTAGTACGCAATCAAACATATCTATGCCTCTGTCTATTGCTTCTAGTAGGTCTTCTGGTGTGCCTACTCCCATCAGATATCTCGGTTTGTTTTCGGGTAAATATGGGTTGATGATTTCCAGCGTGTGGTACATTTGTTCTTTTGATTCGCCGACGCTTAGTCCGCCTATCGCTATTCCGGGCAAATTCAGGTCGGACATGAATTTTGCCGATTCTATTCTTAAGTCGTCATATATTACTCCTTGGATGATCGGGAAAAGTGCTTGCGGTTTTTTTCTGGTTTTGGCGAGTTCCTGGTGTTCTTTTTTGCATCGGAGGGCCCATCTGTGAGTTCTTTCTATTGCTTCTTTTGCGTAAGATTTGCTTGAGTTACCATGAGTGCATTCGTCAAATGCCATTATGATATCGGCCCCTATGTCAGTTTGGATTTTTATAGCTTTTTCGGGCGTAATGAAATGTTTTGATCCGTCTAGATACGATTTGAATTCGGCTCCTTCTTCGGTGAGTTTTGTTATATCTTTAAGAGAGAAAATTTGGAAACCGCCCGAATCGGTTAAAATCGGTTTATCCCAATTTATCCATTTGTGGATTCCGCCCATTTTTTTTATAAGTTTTTCTCCCGGGCGAAGCATCAAATGATATGTGTTTGCCAGGATTATTTCCGTGTTTATCGAGGTGAGATTTTCGGGTGTCATGGCTTTTACCGTGCCTTTTGTTCCCACAGGCATAAAAACCGGTGTTTGGATTTCACCGTGAGGTGTTTTCAAGATGCCGGTTCGCGCGCGAGACTCTTTACCTTTTATTATAAAATCGAACATCTGTTTCTTAAATAATGGTCTGCCAGTGTTATTGCGATCATTGCTTCCGCCACAGGTACGATTCTCGGTACGATACATACGTCGTGTCGTCCTTTGATTCCGACCGATGGTGTTGGCTTGACGGCAATTTTGATTTTAATTGTTTCTCCGGTTGAAATGCCGCCAAGTGTGCCTTTTTTGAGTTTGTTGTTTTCTGATCCGAGTATTCCGGCTTCTTTTATCCCTAGGTCTATTTCAAAAGATTTTACGGCTCCGATTGACAGGAGTGCTTTTGCCAAATCGGCTTCGAGTTTGTCGAATACCGGTTCGCCCAGATTGGTTGGTGGATTTTTAACTTCTATTGAAATAAATCCGCCGAAAGAGTCTTTTTTAGATTTATTAAAAATCTCAGTAGTGCTTTTCATTTCCATTTTCGGGGCAACTTTTTTAAAAATGAGTTTCGCGATAGCTCCTCCCAAGATTCTTCCGATTGTTTCTCGACCGGAAGCTCGTCCGCCGCCTCTATAATCGCGAATGCCATATTTATTTAAGTATGTTTTATCTGCGTGGCCCGGTCGGAAAAGGGTAGGGGAATAGTCTTGCGAATGTGCGTCGGTATTCCATACCTCCATGGCTATTGGCGTTCCCAATGTTTTTTCCTCGAAAACACCTGAAAGAACGCAGAATTTGTCATCTTCATTGCGCTTGGTGCTTAAAGGGTCATTCAGGTTGGGTTTTCTGCGGTTGAGTTCGTTTTGAATGAATTTTCCATCTATTTTTAAACCCGCGGGGCATCCGTCTATAACCGCTCCGATTGCGGGTCCATGGGATTCTCCCCAAGTGGTAACCCTGAATATTTTACCGAATGTGTTGCCTGGCATGATTTATTTTTTTGCCTTTCGTGTTTTTTTCTTTTCAACCGCTTTGGCTTCGGCGGCTTGTTCTTTTTCCAAAGTTTCTGTCAGTTTTTCGTTAACTTTGTCCTGTATCGTCTTTTTCTTTCTTTGTTTCGTAGTCTTGGTTTTAGCCTCTTCTTGAACTTTTTTGGCTTTCTCGACTCTGGTTCTGAATTTGTCCACTCTTCCGGCTGTATCTACCAATTTCTGTTGGCCGGTATAGAAAGGATGACAGTGAGAACAAAGTTCAGTGTGCAGTTCTTTTTTTGTGGATCCGGTTGTGAAAACCGCTCCACAAGAACAGGTTATTTGAGCGTCCGTATGATATTCCGGATGTACGTTGCCTTTTTTCATTGTAATTAGTTAGTAACTTATTTTCTAATCTTTTTAGATGTTTTTGAGTGTCGGTCGTCTTTTGTTCCCTGCGCTCTAGCGCGTGGATTGTACTTAAAAATAATATAGAAGGCAAGTATAAGTAATATCGTTATGAATAAGCCCAGAAATAGGAGGAAGCTTTTTGAATATATGCGAATATCCAATTGTTCGCTTCTTGTTTCACCTTTGTTATCCGTGATAACCAATTCTATCGTCTGAGTTCCCGATTTGAGATATGAGGTTTCGAGGGTATCGTTTACTGATATGGTTGAGCCTCCTTGTACCCATTTGTATTCTTTGATTTCGCCATCTTCGTCGTAAGATACGGAAGCATCGAAAGTCAGATCTTGTCCTGTTAAATAAAATGGCCAATTCGGTTCGTTTATTTTGATTGTCGGACCTTTATTGTGGTCGTCTATGTCTTCCGGATCCATAGTGCTGTCATCGTCATCGTCAGTGTCGGTATTATCTCCTATTCCATCTTCATCAAAATCTATCCATTCTTCCGAGTCCGTTGGGAAGCTGTCTTCCGAGTCCGAATAAGAGTCGTTATCCGAATCTGAGTTTAAAGGATCCGTACCTGTTTCCGATTCGTCGATGTCATCTATGGAATCTCCATCGTCGTCAGCGTCTTTATTGTTGCCGATTCCGTCACCATCCGTATCTGTCGTCTCGTCGTAGTCCAGGGGCATTTCATCGGATTCATCCGTTACACTGTCGTTATCGTCGTCCGTATCCGTATTGTCACCGGATCCGTCGCCGTCCGTATCGTGCCATTCAGAGGTGTCTTTTGGAAAATCATCTTCATAGTCCGGATATCCGTCGTTATCATCGTCCGTGTCTTCCGTGTTTGGGACACCGTCGGAATCTGAGTCGTCCAATACGGTTATGGTTTCCCATATCGTGTTGTTGCTTGGATCATCGCCTTCACTTGTCCAAGGTGTGACGGATATTGATATTTGTTGAGTTCCCGGATCGGGGGTCCAATTGATGAATACCGTGTCCGTGGATCCCGCAAGTGCCGATATCGGTTGATCCGCACCGATTTGATATCCGTAAGTGTCGTTCCAGAATTTTATAGTGCCAAGCAGGTCTTCCGACGAATTGTTGCCGGCTGTGGCGTAAATTATTACTGAGATGTCTTCAACGAAATAACTTGTTGAAAAATAAACGTTGCTATCGATTAAAAAGAGGTCTCCGCCTGCGGAGAAAGCTTTTAGCGGGCTAAGTCCGAGTATTAATGCGAACAAAGCCAGCCCTATGGAAGAGATTTTTTTGTGCTTTGCCATATTCTTACTTTTAAATTTTAAATTTCTTCTGTAATTTCCTCCTCTTTTTCTTGCATTTCTTCTTCGAAAGATTCTGATTCCGCGGCGGCTATTTCATCTTCTTTTATATGATCTATTACCGAGATTGAAGCCACGATGTCTCCACTGTTTAGTCTCATCAGATAAACGCCTTGTGTCGCTCTGCCTCTTGCCGGGATGCTTGCCAAAGGCATTTTTATAATTTGTCCGTGCTTGGAGATTATTATGAGATCCGAGTCCGTGGTTTCCATTATTACGCTTGCGCCTATTACTTTGCCGGTTTTTTCGGTAATGTTGGCTGTTTTTACGCCCGAACCGCCGCGGCCTTGGAATCTGTAACTTGAAAGTGGAGTTCGCTTGCCGAGGCCGTTTGACATTACTACTAGAAGGTCGGCGTTTTCATTCTTGATCACGTCCATTTGCACGCAATAGTCGTTACCTTTTACTCGGATACCTCTGACTCCCATTGAAGCGCGGCCCATTGAGCGTACGTCGGCTTCGTCAAATTGGATGCACTTACCTTCGTGTGTTACAAGGACGATTCTTTCTCCCGTATTTGTTTGTCTGACCCATTCCAGATCGTCATCGTCGCGCAATTTTATAGCTATTAAGCCTGTTTTTCTTATGTTTTTAAAATCTTCCATCGGGGTTTTCTTGACTGTGCCTTTTCTGGTTGCCATGAATAAGAATTGGCCGGCTTTTTCTTCGCCACTTGTCAGGATTGAAGTGATTCTTTCGCCGTCAGCGAGTTGCAATAAGTTTACTACAGGTAAGCCTTTTGCTTGTCTTGAGGCTTGCGGTATTTCATAAACCGGCAATTTGAATACGCGACCTTTGCTCGTGAAGAACATTACGTCGTCGTGGTTCATTGCAAACTTGACTATGTCTATTTCATCTTCTTCTTTTGTAGCCATGCCTACGACTCCCTTTCCTCCTCTTTTTTGAGTTCGGAATGATGATGGCGGTAATCTCTTAATGTAATTTTCTTTTGTAAGAGTGATGACCATTGGTGCATTAGGGATTGTGTCTTTTTGCGAAATTTCCCCTATTGCATGTGGTACGATTTCCGTCTTTCTTTCGTCGGCGTATTTTTCTTTTATTTCAGCGAGTTCTTTTTTCATTATTTTCAAAACTTTCTTTGTGTCTTTTAAAATGTCTTCGAGTTCATCTATAAGCGCTAATTTTTCCTTGTATTCGTCTTCGATTTTTTTACGTTCCAATCCCGCCAATGTTTGAAGTCTCATTTCCAGGATGGCTTGCGATTGAAGGTCGGAAAGTTTGAATTTTTTCATCAAAGCGGCTTGAGCATCTTCTTTTGTTGCCGATTTCTTGATCGTTTCTATTACCGCGTCTATGTGATCGAGAGCGATATTCAATCCTTCCAAAATATGGGCTCTGGCCTTGGCCATTTTGAGCTCGTATTTCGTTCTGTTGGTGATAACCTCTTTTCTATGTGCGATGAAATATTCGAGAACTTGCTTTAAGTTGAGGAGCCTGGGCTGTAAGCCGTTGACCAATGCGATCATGTTCATATTGAACGTGTCTTGCATCGGTGTAAGCTTGAAGAGTTGATTTAAAACTTTTTTAGGATAAGACTCTTTTTTAAGTTCGACGACTATTCTGATGCCTTCACGATTTGATTCGTCTCGGATGTCTGTGATTCCTTTGATTTTTTTATCTCTTACCAAATCCGCTATTTTCGTTACCAGTGTCGATTTGTTTATTTGGTATGGGATTTCGGTGATTATAATCTGAAATTTGTTGCCTTTTTTCTCCACTATATCCGCTTTCGCTCTTATGACTATTCCTCCGCGTCCGTTGGTGTACATCTCTTTTATCGCGTTGACGTCGTAAATTACGCCCGATGTTGGGAAATCAGGACCTTTTATGAACTGCATTAAATCTTCTATTGTGCAGTCCGGGTTGTCAGTCAGGTGCATTGTTCCATCAATGAGTTCTCCAAGATTGTGTGGCGGAATATTTGTCGCCATGCCTACGGCTATACCCATTGTGCCGTTTAGTAGTAATTGCGGGATTCTGGCCGGTAATACCGTTGGTTCTTTAAGTCTTCCGTCATAGTTTTCAGTCCATTTGACAGTTTCTTTTTCAATATCGGCCAACATTTCTTCTGTTATCTTTTCCATTTTTGCTTCCGTGTAACGCATTGCGGCGGCTGAGTCTCCATCTATTGAACCAAAGTTCCCTTGTCCTCTTACCAGCGTATATCTCATCGAGAAATCTTGTGCCAATCTGACCATTGAATCGTAAACCGCAGAATCTCCATGAGGATGGTATTTACCAAGCACATCACCGACTACAGTTGCCGATTTTCTGAAAGATGAGTTTGGGCGAAGTCCCAATTCGTGCATTGAAAATAATATTCTTCTGTGGACCGGCTTTAAGCCGTCTCTAACATCAGGTAGTGCGCGAGAAACGATGACACTCATCGCATAATCCAGATAGCATTCTTCCATTTCGTCCGAGCTGTTTCTTAGTTTTGTATTTGCGTCGAAAAAGCCCATTGTTTGTTGATCCTGAGTGTTATTCTTTGTGTTCTCGGTTTCCGGGGGAGTGGTGTCTTTTTTCGGCTCTTCCGGTATTTTTGGTTCGATTGGTTCCTCGTTTTTTTTATTGTTTTTCTTTGGAGACATATTTAAACCTGTTTAAATTTTAACGGAGTAAATTTACCATAAAGTTTACTTATAAGGAATCCCGACTTGTTTTTATCCGGAGGTTGGGATTGACAATTTGCTTAAACGGTGTAAAATTATATATCTGTTAAATCAATTTTATGTCAGATATTCAAAGAAACCAAGATGCGGAGCGTAATGTGGATTCGTTATTGGCGGATATCAAGGATATCGCCGAACAATTCATAGTGGCTTCTCAGATGGAGGATGCCGGATATGTTGCGCAATTAAAGGTGAAGATGGGGCAGAAATTATCCGATCTTATGGAATTGTTTAAGGCGGGTGGCGGGGATGATGAATTGCTTGCCAAGGTTAAGGATGCTTTGTGCGATGATGTGATTATGAAATGGCTGTCGTTCTTGGGGGTGGAAGGAAAATCGCTTATTGAAGCCGTTTCTCGAGGCATGTCGGATTTCAGGGAGGCTTCAATTGACGATGGTGTTATTCCGGAATCTATTGGTGATGATTCGCAGGTGCTTAAAAATTATTCTCAAAATCCGTTTTTAAGTAAATTTGTGACTTTGCATTTGCGTCGTGTTGCCAATGGAAACGTCATAGAAACTTTGCGTAAGCGTGCGACATTGGCTCCGCTGATCGGTGAGTTTGGATTTATGCAACAAGATTACGATTTGAGTTTGCGATTAAAGAGATATTTTTCTCCCGATCCTCGTAGACATGCTGATTCTGAAATAGTTGAAGGGAAAAAAGGTTTTGCAATTTTGCATATTGACTTGGATGGATTTAAACTTTGGAATGATACTTTTGCCAAGTTGGAAAATCCGCATAAATACGGAGATGCCGTTTTAAGAGTGATTGCACGATCTATATCCGGGATATTGAGATTGAATGATATTAAAAAAAGAAACGGAGGGGACGAATTGATTATTGTATTGGATGAAATCTCAAGCCGGGAGGATGCTCTTGCTAAAGCTGACGAAATACGTTGTATTGTTGAGGGTTTAACTAAAGACGATTTTCGTGCCGAACTTGGTGATGATGTTGATCGTATAGAGTTAATGCCGGAGGTAAGGCAAAATGCCGGTTTGCAAAAGGGGTTTGCCAGTCTTTCGATTGGTGTTGTAACATTTTTTAATCGAGGAGTTTCTGTTAATGGTGATCAGCATTCTTTTGCGAATCGTTTAGTTGGTATAGCTGATACGCTTGTGTATGCTGTTAAAGAACATGGTAAAAATGGTATTGCATTTCTTGATGGTTCGAATGTTGTGATTCGCAGATTTTTGAAAGATGGTGTTGTTAGTGATGAATCTATCGGGGATTTCCAGTCAATTAAATCGCAGATTGATGATTGATTCCGGACGGCTTTTCTGGTATAATTATCAGATAAAGTTAACGGATTTATATGGCAGACCAAACAGTACAGAGCCCAGCTAACGTCCAACTCGTGGCTGTTGCAAGCCCTAAAGTTGATGCTACGGTGCAGATTCAAAAAGCGGTTGTTCCCAAGACTTCGATTGTGGATAATTTGAAAAACAAGCTTTTTGGTTCTAAGAAAACGGCGGTTGTGTCCGCTCAACCTGCGGTTCAGTCTCCGGAAGGTGCCGAAAAATCTTTAACTCAAGTTGAGAGGCAGGCGATTTTGGATGCGGAAAAGCTTTATAATGAAGGGTTGGCTTCGATACGCGATCTTATTGCGCCGGCATCTTTTGAAGTGGCTTACGACCATTTGAGAGTGGAAGGTTTTCATGCGCAAAGTTATTTCGTTTATGCATATCCAAGGTATCTCGAGACAAATTGGCTTTCGCCCGTTGTGAATTTCGAGGTTACGATGGATATTTCACAGTTTATATATCCGGTAAATTCTGCGGAAATCATGAGGGTTTTACGAAAGAAAGTTGCCCAATTCCAAGCTTCCATAAGGATGAGCAGAGAAAAAGGCAATGTTAGCGATCCCGCGCTTGAAACCGCGCTTGAAGATGCGGAATCACTTCGAGTCGAGTTGCAACGAGGGCAAGAGAAATTTTTCCAATTTGGGATGTATTTTACGGTTTATAGCGATGACTTTAAAAAACTTGAAAAGATTACAAAACAACTAGAGAGTCTTCTCGGTGGCAAGTTGGTAATGACGCGAAGGACCGATTTGCAGATGGAATATGCTTTCAATTCGACTATTCCGATATGTTTGGATGAGCTTAAGGTAAGCAGAAATATGAATACGTCGCCGTTGTCGACAACTTTTCCGTTTATCTCTTCCGAACTTACTTCGAATGAGGGTATTTTATATGGTTTAAACAGGCATAATGAGGGTTTGGTGATTTTCGACAGATTCTCTCTTGAGAATGCGAATTCGGTTGTGTTTGCCAAGTCGGGTGCCGGTAAATCTTATGCCGTTAAGTTGGAGGTTTTGAGATATTTGATGATGGGAGTGGATGTGATAATCATAGATCCCGAAAATGAGTATCAGGCGCTTGCACAATCTGTCGGAGGCAGTTATTTGAAGGTTTCTTTGAATAGCGATAGAAGAATTAATCCGTTTGATTTGCCGAGAGCCATTGAAGGCGAGGAGTCAAAGCCCGGAGATCTTCTTAGGGCGGCGATTATAGATTTGACCGGTCTTATGAAATTAATGCTTGGAGGGATTAGCCCGTCGGAGGAAGGTATTTTGGATAAAGCTTTGATAGATGTTTATGCCACGAAAGGTATAACTATGGATACTCCGAATCCGTCGGCATTTAATGCGCCGACTATGGAGGATTTTTATGCGGTTTTGTCTTCGATGGAAGGTGCGGAGCAGATGGCTCAAAGAATACAAAAATTTACGACCGGTACTTTTGCTGGAATTTTCAATAAACCTACAAACGTAAATCTTGATGAAGGGCTTGTTGTTTTCTCTGTCAGAGATCTTGAAGATCAGCTTAGGCCGATCGCCATGTATATTATATTGGGATATATATGGAACAGGGTTAGAAGTCGGATGAAAAAGAGACTACTTGTGATAGATGAGGCTTGGTCAATGATGCAACATGACGATTCCGCAAAATTCTTGTACGGCTTGGTCAAGAGAGCGAGAAAATATTATTTGGGTGTCAGTACGATTACTCAGGATGTGGAAGATTTTATGAAGAGCGATTACGGAAAGCCGATTATTACAAACTCTTCGATGCAATTGCTTTTGAAGCAATCCGCCACTGCGATAGAGATGTTGCAGAAAGTTTTCAATTTAACAGAAGGGGAGAGGTATATGCTTCTTAACAGCGGTGTTGGGCAAGGATTATTTTTTGCCGGGTTGAAGCATGTTGCGGTTCACATTATCGCTTCTTATACTGAAGACAGAATTATCACTACGAACCCGGAAGAGATTTTGAAACAAAAAGATGTCAGACAATTTACAAATGTTGCGGCTCCGGAACCTGCAAAAGCTGAAGAGCCCCAGCAACAAACCGTTCCCGCTACTTCGGTTGCACAAACACAAGTTGCTCCTGTCGCACCGGCCAATACCGCGGATGCCGGGTTTGATAATACGAGCCAGATCGGTATTAAATCTTAGAGTTGCTCGTAATTAATTCCTCGTGTAGTTTTCAGTCATGCGCGATAATAAATGGCTTTCGGATTTGCTTTCGGATTTGTGGGATAGATATTTTTTTGATGTTGAGAAGGGGAATATTTTGGAGGTTAAATTTTCTCGAGTGGCAAGGACGCGTTTGGGTTCGATCAGGATGACAAGAGATAAAAGAAAGTCGGTGGTTTTGATTAACGGGGTATTTAAAGACCCTTTAATTCCGGCTGAAGTTGTCGAAGCTGTTCTTGCTCATGAACTCGTGCATTATGTGCACGGTTTTTGTTCGCCGCTTAAGAGGCAATATAGACATCCGCACAGAGGAGGCGTTGTGCGCAACGAGATGATTAGGAGGGGATTAGTTCATCAGTATCGAGTTGAAAAGGCGTGGACGAAGAAAAGCTTTCGCGAGATAGCCCGTACCCACGGTCTATTCCATCATTTCCTTTAGTTCTTCCACCGCTTTTTCAAGTTGTTCGTCGTCGTCGCTGGTTACGGCATCTTCGATTTCGATATCCGGAGTTACCCCGATTCCGTTAAGGTCTTGTCCTCCCGGCGTGAGCCAGTGAGCTATTGTAATTTTCAAGCTTGAGCCGTCGTAGTAAGTGACTACATCTTGAGCACTACCTTTGCCGTAAGATTGAGTGCCGATGATTGTCGCTTGGTCGTATTCTTGCAAAACAGCCGCCATTATTTCGGATGCCGAGGCGCTGTTGCCGTTTACCAAGATTATTAATGGCAATCCGTTCAGATCCGCCGGTCCTTCGGAGTAGTATGTTGTTTCGTCGTAGTTTGTTTTGATGATCATAATTTCTCCATCATCCGTTATAAAGTGCGACATGATGTCTGCGCATGTGGTCAGATATCCGCCACCATTATCTCTTAAGTCTACGATAACGCCTTCCACGTCGTAATCTTCGAGCATATCCGTTGTCAGTTCTTCAAAATCCAGTCCCGTGAATTCTCCGAAACTTGCCAAATCGTAATAGAGGATATTTCTGTTTATTATTTCCGCCGATACATATTCGATTTCGAATTCGGCTCGTGTAACAGTGATAACCGTCGTTTCCGAAGAGTTGCTGTTTTCTCGGTGTATTTTGATGCTGACATCGGTTCCCACTTCTTTGCATTATCTCAATCGTGCCGTCTTCATTTGTCTGGAGATAAACGCCGATTCCTTCGAAGTTTCCGCTTAATAACTGGGTGAAAGATGTGGCGGCGTCCGGTAAGAAATATGTTGTGTTTACGTCTTCGATTGAATTTACCATCCCTTCGATTGCGGAGTACATCAACTCTTCACCGTTAAGTCCGCCTCCGTAGTAATCTTCCGTTAATCTGGTGTAAACGTCTTCAAGTATCAGTAAGTATGGGATGTCGAGGTTTGCTCGGATTTCGTCCGCGATTGATTCCAAATATGCGTCGGTTACGGCGAAACTGTCGAAAAGATATATCAATTGTGCCGCTTCTGCTCTGGTGATTTTCTTATATGTGCCGAAATAATTTTCATTATATGGTTCCATCAATCCTATCGATAATGCCATTTCGATGTAAGGCGCGTATATATTCGTGTACGACGTGTCTTTGTAAGGCAGATCGAAATCTCCCTCGTCTATATACATGGGTATCGGTATGCCCGCCCATTCCATCATTATTTTAACCGCTTCGCCTCTTGTAATTGGTCTGTTGGCATAAAAATTGTCAGGTTCTCCGGCTAAATCTATCAATCCTATTTTGGCCGCTTTGTTTGCGTATGGTGCGTACCATTCGTCTCCTTTTAAGTCATCGAATTGGTTGTCCGCGTCTTTTTGTCCTTTGGGATCGAAACCGGAGTCTGCAAGAAGCATTTTGTAAAATTCAGCCTTGTTTATATCTCTATCGGGGTAGAATAAATCGTCTGCGTTTGCGGCTATCGTCCCGTTGGATTCGAGATACGAAATCGCATAATAGTATTCGTTGTCTTCCGATACGTCGGTAAATTGAGCGTAAGCCAAGGTCGCATTTAGAGCGATAAGGATTGTTACACATCCTATAATGATCTTTTTCATGAGTATTGTTTGATTTAAAAATTTACAGGGGGTTCCTTATATATTAATTTTTTCAGTTTTGCAAATCGTGTTATAATTTCTTGCGAATAAAAATAAAGAGAGTATGTCGGATGATTTTACCGGTTTGAATAAAGGACTTTTTGCCAGGTTTCTCATGTTTTTTTTGGTTGCGAGTTTTTTGTTCGGGATTTTTTTATGGGTGACTTTTCTGAAAGATTTCGAGGCGGAAACCGTTTTGGATGATGCGGTTTATCTGATGGAAGACGGGGTTCAAAACGAGTTTTCCGTGGGGGAGTATGATTTCGAGTCCAAGTCGGAAGTTGTTTTTGATGGTATAGATGTCGTGCGTTTTTCCGAAGGTTCCGCGATCAATGTTGGTGATGTTACCGACGAAGATGGTTTTTATACCGTTTCCATGACTTTGGAAGAGGGAAGTGCGTGGATTTCAAATATGGGCGGGGTTTTGGATTTGATGATAAAAGTTGACGGGTATATGTTCCAAAATGTTGACGGTTATTATTATGTCGAAGTGAACGAAAACGGGTATTTCGCTTATGCTTACAAGCATCCGGTGAGTGTTTATTTTCTCGATGAAAGCGGTAACTCTTTGAACGATTATATTTTACCGCAAGGTTATTATGTCGAGCTTGAGAGGGGCGTGCCGAGTTCCGTGGTTTCGGATTTGAGATATGCGAAATTGGTAAAAGAGTATCCTTTTTATAAATTGACCGAGAATCAAGCGCGCGAAGGGCTTGCCGATTATGCGAAGATTGACGATTTGAGATATTCCGATATTTTGGGCGATTTCGAGGCGATGGTCTTGTACGAGTATGACGATTATGTCGGCGAGAGTGGGGGTGAAATTGTTGATAAGTTGAGAGAAATTTTAACATTTTCCGAATCGAAAAAAGATGAATGGAGCAAGTCCGAATCCATTAATAAATTGAATGCGGCGCTGTATTTGAGCGCGAAAGGTTCGGCTGAGGATGCGCTTTCCGAACTGCAAGATATTTCAAGCGTTATAGATGAAAAATATCTTCCTTATTTGAATTATGTGAGTGTTGTTTTGAACAATTCTTTGTATGGGGATGATTTGTATGTCGTTAAAAATTATTTGAGAGAAGTTTTGTGGGGCGATTCTTATGATGGGCAGATGGTTGTTTTGAGGGACAGGCTTAATGAAATGTATGATTTGTGCGATGATGGCGAAATGGCTTTCGCGAAAGAGGCTTTTTCCGATTACGAAAGGGGATGGTGGGATTTTCTCGGGATGTCGGCGGATGAACTTTCGGTTTATCGGGATGATATAAACGAGGAGCGTGAGCTTTTGTCCGTGTTGCTTTTGAAGGAGGAGGGGTTTTATGATACCGATTATTTCGATCTTCTTGAAAGTTTTGAGCAGGCGATATTCAAGGTTGCGATTTCGGGGACCGATTTGGATGAGGAGAGGCTTGTTTTTATCGCCGATAAGGTTGATGTTGTAAATTCCGTTACGGATTTGCTGGCGCTTTCGCAGATGTCTGTCGCGGAGGCTACCGATTTGCTCGGTTTTTTGCTTGATGACGCGGAAGTTTTGGCGAGCGAAGTTGAATCAACGGCGTCGATTTTGTCTTATTACGAGGAAGAGATTTCAGAAGGGTGGTTGGTTTTGAAATTTATAAATTCGGTTGAATATGAGAGTACGAGCGGTACTTTCGATGAAAAATATGAGGCGTTTGTTGCTAAAGAGCAGGATGTCGAGGATTTGAGAAATTATTTGCAAAACTTGCATTTGGGTGATGAATCGTCGAGCGGATTGACTCTTACCGAAGCGAAAGAGATTGTTTATTCCGATTTGGAAACCGCCGGAATTTCTTATACGGCGATAATTTCAATGGGAGATAATGCTTACAGACTTTTCGAACTTAATGGCGCTGAGGCTGGAGGGGTTTCTTTTGAGGCTAAATATGACAGAGAGAGTAAGCTTGTTTACGATCTTGCGGTCGGAGAGTCCAGATTTACGACGGGAGTGAGTTTGGACGATTTGAGCGAAGTTGTGTCGGGAGTTGAGGAAGGAGAGATCACCGACGAGGTGATTTCGGATGCAGAGGAAGCGGAAGTCGAAGAGGGGTTTTCTTCCACCGAGGAGGCCGCGATAGTTTTATTGATAGAGTACTTGAGTGAATTCGGGATTGAAGCGGCGGAAAAAAATGTTGTTTTTGTCGAGGTTGATGAGAATATATTCGAGGTGCGGGGTGCGATTGCAGGAGAGACGGTTCTTGATTTCGTTGTGGATCTGGATGACGGAAGTTTGAGCGAAGTTTATGTGGACGGGGAGGTTTCCGGAATTGAAGATATTCAATCACTGATTACCGGTGATTGAGATGTATTTCACGTAAAAATACCTTTTAAGTCATCATATTTTTTTTGACGTTATAGTGGTGGCGAGTTAACATTTTTATGTTTTAATTTTTTAAAAGTATTTATTTATGGGTGAACCAAATAAGCCACGGGAATCTGTGGGTGGTGGACCGCTTCGTTTTGCGTCTGAAGCTGATACTGATGTGCCGAGGCCGGTGGTTTTGCCTGAAACGAAAATTGAAAAGCAGGATTTTGCTTTGCTCAATGCTGTTTCCGATTGTGCGTTGTTTGATGGTATTGATCGGAATGTGTTAGCGGGGCTTTCGACGTCCTTAAAGAAATTTTCGGTTCATGCCGGCACCGTTCTTATGCGCAGGGGGGAAATTCCCGATAGTCGTAATAAGGCTTTGCCTCTCGGGCAAGGTTTTTTGGTTGTTCTAAATAGGGATGGGATACATGTTAAGACCGACTATGGCGAATCTTTTCTGCCGAAAGGTGCTACGATAGGTGAGTTGGGTTTTCGCGATCCATCCAAGGGAAGAGCGACCGATGTGATTGCGGCGAGCGATGGCGAAGTTGTCAGTGTTCCTTTTAATATGGCCGAACTTGGTTTGTCGCTTAAAGATGCCAATACGGTCAAGTTGGCTCTTTTGAGATGCAATGTTTTGCCTCTTGCCAATGAGCAACTTGGCGAGCTTAAGTTTTGGCCGATCATGCAACCGGGAGATGAAAGGGTACTTGAGGTTTTGAAAGAATTGCTCAATGAGAAGCAGATTCCGGTTGAAGAAGTTGAATGTCGTGGTGGTCAAGAATTGCAATCCAGACCGGGATATGTTTTTGTTCTGAAACAGGGGTCGGTTTTGATTATGAATAGGGAGGGGAAACAGCTTGCGCAGGTTGACGGGCCCCAGATGCTCTTTGAACGAGTTGGTGCCGGTGTCAGCGACGACAATATCGACGTTACCGTGGTGGCGGGTGGTGATATAATTGGCGAATACGTGCCATTGGTTGTGGCGAGAGGTTGTGTTACGGAAGAAACATTGTCTTTAATGATAGCTATGGTTGAAGAGTCCGTGCGTCATAAATTGAGTGTAACGGATGATAAGCTGGCTGTCGTTAGAGAAAGGCAGAAGGCGACCGCGGAGGTGGATTTGTTTGCTGGGATAAGACCCTTGATACGTAACTTTAGGGTAAGGGTTGAGGCCGCGATAAATGCTTTCAAACGGGGGTCAAACGAGTAATCGTTTTGATTTCGCATCTTTAGTCTTTTTGTGATAAAATTTCGCACGTCTTTTAAAAAATAAATAAAATATGGCTACATCTAGTAAAGGTTATAGTGCTGAGAATATTACCGTACTTGAAGGGTTGCAGGCGGTTAGAAAGCGCCCGGGCATGTATATTGGTACGACCGATGTTGCCGGTTTGCATCATTTGATTTGGGAAGTTGTGGACAACTCCATAGATGAGGCGATGGGTGGTTTTTGTAAAAATATTTGGGTTACGGTTAATGCGGACGGTTCTCTTTCGGTTGAGGATGATGGACGCGGTATTCCGGTTGATACGCATTCGAGAACGGGCAAATCGGCGCTTGAGACGGTTTTGACGGTTTTACATGCCGGAGGCAAATTCGGCGAAGGTGGCGGATATAAAGTTTCTGGCGGTTTGCACGGCGTAGGTGTTTCCGTTGTGAATGCTTTGTCGGTTAATTTGAAGGCCGAAGTTTATCGCGATGGCAAACTTTATTTTCAAGAGTATGCGAGAGGTAATCCGTTGTGCGATGTTAAGCCTATTGGCAAGACCGATAAAATCGGTACCAAAATTACGTTTGTTCCCGATCCCGAGATTTTCGAATTAACCGATTTTAAGTGGGATCTCATTGTAAACAGATTGAGGCAACAGGCTTATCTTACGAAGGGTGTTACGATTTATGTTGTGGACGTGAGAACCGACAAGAAATATCAGTTTTATTTCGAGGGTGGGATTAAGTCTTATGTTAAGCATTTGAATAAAAATAAAGAGAATATCGGGAGCGAAGTGGTTTATATCGAGAAGGCGGTTCCCGAAGGTTCGATCGAAGTTGCTTTGCAATATACTCAAGCTTTTCAGGAGACGGTCTATACTTTTGCGAATAACATTCATACGACCGAAGGAGGAATGCATTTGACCGGTTTTAGGTCCGCTTTGACGAGGGTTGTTAACGCTTATGCGAGAAAGAACGAACTTTTGAAAGAGAAAGATGAAAATATGACATCCGACGATGTGCGCGAAGGTTTGACTGCGATTATCTCTGTTAAATTGGCGAATCCGCAATTTGAAGGTCAGACCAAGAGCAAACTTGGCAATGCCGAAATGAGGACTGCGGTTGAAACCGTTTTCGGAGATGGGTTAGCGCAATTCTTGGATGAGCATCCGGCCGATGGGCGCGGAGTTGTCGGCAAGTGCGCTTTGGCGGCGAGAGCGAGGTTGGCGGCGAGAGCGGCCAGAGATACCGTTATCAGAAAAGGGTTTTTGGAAGGTATGACTTTGCCCGGTAAGTTAGCCGATTGTTCGTGTCGAGATGCGGCCAATTCAGAGTTGTTCATCGTAGAGGGTGATTCCGCCGGCGGTAGTGCCAAGCAAGGTAGGAATAGAGAGTATCAGGCCATTTTGCCTCTCCGAGGTAAAATTTTGAACGTTGAGCAGGCGAGATTGGATAGGATGCTTGCGAATAATGAAATTAAAGCGCTTATCATAGCGCTCGGAGTTGGTATCGGTGAAACTTTCGATCTTTCAAAATTGAGATATAACAAGGTTGTGATCATGACTGATGCCGACGTTGATGGTGCTCATATCAGGACGCTTCTTTTGACCATGTTTTTCAGGTATTTCAAACCGCTTATCGAAGGCGGACATCTTTGTATAGCTCAGCCGCCTTTGTATAAAATTTCTCAGGGTAAAAAATCCGCTTACGCTTATCATGATGAAGAGAAAGAAGAGATATTGAAGGGTTATGACAAAGCGCAGAAAATTTCAATTCAAAGATATAAAGGTCTTGGTGAAATGAATCCGGAACAGCTTTGGGAAACCACAATGGATCCCGAGAGAAGGGTTATTTTGAAGGTGACGATCGATGATGCTGAGCGTGCAAATAAGGTTTTTGAAACATTGATGGGTTCGGAAGTGTTGCCAAGGAAGAAATTCATACAGACGCATGCGAAGAGGGTGAGGAATTTGGATATATAGTTCCATAGACTCATAGGGACTATGTGATTATTAGGGAACCTCTGAAAAACATACTTCCTACTGCAATTCCCATCTTTCGGCTGCAAACAGCTCAGACCTCCTCGACGTCCCGCTAAGCGGGACGACTTCGTCGGTTTTCGCTATTTTCGCTCGAAAGAATGAGAATTTCGTAACGGAACCACATTTTTCAGAGGTTCCTTTAGTTTGTTGGACTATCAGACTATTTTGTAGTATAATTTGTAGATATAAAAATAAAAGATGAATTTTGTTTTCGATCTAAATGACGATGAGGAGCTTGTGTTTGAGGCTGCTTGCGAGTCTCAGGATTTGTTTGTTGCGACTTCAGATGAATTCAGGCAATTTATTGATAAGTTGAATAAGAAATCAAAGGGTATTGCGACGTATGTTTTTAAAAGAATGAAAGGCGATCACTGGGTTTTTGAGGAAAATATCAATCTTTCGGATGACGTGGATTGCGCGATTCTCAGGGTTGTGGAAGGAAAAGTTTATGCCTTGAGCGAAGATGTGGTGAGATTTATGAAAGGAGTTTTTAAGAAAGTTTAAGGTTGACTTCATCCCCTGTACAGGTAAAATACCCGTGCTTTTTTATTTAATAATTTCGAAGGGAGGTGACTTTAAGATGATAGGAGTTATAAAACATAGCAAGATTTCGAACGACAGACTGGTTAATATTTTCAATAAAGTTGTTGGCAAAAGCCGAGTAATTCTTGAAAGTAAGGCGAAAAAATTCAAGAAGAAAAAGCGTAGTCGTGTAGCTCAGAAAAAATACGCTATTATGGCCGCCAAATACCGTGCTGAAAGAGCAAGGAAGCAACATTATTAGTATTGATGAGAATCGCGGATATTTTAAGTAAGGCAAAGGTTGATAAAAAATCCTTGGAAGCCGAGGTTTTGTTGGCTTTTTCCCTTAAAAAGTCTAAAGAGTGGGTTATAGCTCATGATGATTTTGAGTTGTCGATTCGGGATGTTAAAGGGTTTCATGAATTATGGACTAGGTTTTTGCAGAGTGAGCCTGTTGCTTATTTGGTTAATAAAAAAGAGTTTTTCGCGATGGATTTTTATGTTGATGGGCGAGTGCTGATTCCTCGACCTGAGACGGAATCGTTGGTGTCGGAAGTGCTTGATTTAAGCCAAGGTCCGCGATTCGCGAGCAAAAAAGTTGTTCGAGTTGTCGATGTTGGGACCGGATGTGCCGCAATCTCCATTTCTTTAGCTAAAAATTCAAAAAATCTTGAGATCTATGCGACAGAAGTTAGTGAAGTGGCTTGCGAGGTTGCGAGAAAAAATATCGAAGATTTGGGAGCGAAGGTTGATCTTCGTTGTGGTGATTTGCTTGAACCCGTTAAGGATGTCGATTTTGATATTATAGTCGCGAATTTGCCCTATATTGGAACCGAAAAATATAATTTCGTGGAGACGAATGTTACGAAATACGAACCGAATGTGGCTTTGTATGGTGGAAATGACGGTCTTGAATTATACAGGAAATTGTTCGTGCGAATTTTAGATTATGGGATGAAGCCTTCTTATATTCTTGGTGAGTTTGGTTTTTTGCATGCGGAGATTTTAAAAGAAGATATCAAGAAATATTTCCCAAAAGCCGTGTATACTGTTAAGCAGGACTTGTCGGGACTCGATAGAAATTTTATAATAAGTTTATGATTGACGAACTACACATAAAGAAGTTGCAGGAAATCGAGGACGAGTTTCTGAAACTCGAATCCGGTCTTGGTGATCCCAAGTTGATTGCCAATTCTCGCGAATATGCCAGTGCCGGCAGGAGGCATAAGGAACTTGGGAAAGTGGTTGCTCTTTTTCAAGAGTTTAAGAAGGTGTCCCAAATTATTGCCGGTTCGGAGGGTATTTTGGAGACCGAAAATGATGAGGAGATGAGGGAGATGGCGAAAGAAGAGCTCGGGGGTGCGAGAGAGCAGGTCGAAAAACTTTCAGAACAAATAAAGGTCGAACTTTTACCAAAAGATCCAAACGATGAAAAGAATTGTATTATTGAAATTCGTGCCGGAACGGGGGGGGAAGAGGCATCTATGTTTGGCGAAGAGCTTATGAGGATGTATATGAAGTATCTTGAAAGAGAGAGGTTTAAGGTTGAGTTGATGAGCAGGAGTAACAGCGATCATGGTATTAAAGAAGTTATTTTTAAGGTTAACGGAGAAGGAGCTTATGGTCGGATGAAGTATGAGAGTGGTGTTCACAGAGTTCAAAGAGTGCCTGCGACAGAAGCTCAAGGCAGGATACATACCTCTACCGCTTCTGTTGTTGTTTTGCCTGAAGTTGAAGAACTTGAAATTAAGATAAGCGATCAGGATTTGAGAATTGATGTTTTTAGATCCGGTGGATGCGGAGGGCAAAGTGTCAATACTACCGATTCGGCTGTTAGGATTACTCACTTGCCGAGCGGTTTGGTTGTTCAATGTCAGGATGAGAAATCTCAGCTTAAGAATAAGGTTAAAGCGATGTCCATTTTGAGGTCGCGTTTGTATGCGGCAGAGCAAGAGAAACGTCAGAAAGAGCTTGGCGAGGCTCGTCTAAGCCAAATCGGTTCCGGTGACAGGTCGGATAAAATCAGGACTTATAATTTTCCTCAAGATAGGGTTACCGATCACAGAATCCATGTGAATTTCAGCAATATTCCTTCGATTATGGATGGGAATATCGGGGATATGATTGAAAAATTGACGATTGAGGATCAGGCGATGAGGATGGTGGGGAACAAACGAGGGACTGATGCGTAAAATGTTATTTTGTGCGAAATTCGAGAGGGTTTGAAGACAAATATCGGACTATCCCGTTTGGCGTTTCCATAGTTGTGGCAATTGCTTCTAACAGTGAATTTGATGCAAGTCTGTTTGCTCCATGAAGGCCGGTCCTTGCTGTTTCGCCGTATGCATATAATCCCGGGATGGATGTCCTGCCTTGTAGGTCAACTGCGATTCCTCCGCAGAGATAGTGTTGTGCTGGTGCGATTGGGATAAGGTCTTTTGTCAGATCGAAGTCGTATTTTTTAAGATTTTTATATACGTATGGAAAAGCTTTTTTGGTGTAAGAGGCTTTTTTGTGCGTGAAATCGAGGAAGATTTTATGACCTTGTTTTATCTGTTTCTCCATTGCTTTGCAAATTGTGTCGCGAGGGAGAAGTTCATTTATGAATCGTTCTTTTTTTTCGTTTACGATTTTGGCGCCTTCTCCGCGAAGAGCTTCTGTTAATAGGAATTTTGGTGTTCCCGGAGCGTTTAAGACTGTTGGGTGAAATTGGATGTAATTCATGTCGGCAAGGCGTGTGCCGATTTTTTTTGCCATGTCGATGCCGTCGCCGGTTGATATTTCCGGGTTGGTTGTCGATTTGAATTTTTGACCGATCCCGCCGGTTGCGAGAATCATTGCTTTTGCTCGGATTTCGTATGTGCAATTTTTTTGTTCATCGCTTGCGATTATGCCGATTGCCGAGCCGTTTTTCTTGATTATTTTTAAGGCTTTCGTGTATTCGCGGATCTCGGTGTTCGGATTTTTTTTGACAGCTTTGATGAGGGCGTCTTCTATCGCTTTACCCGTGTTGTCGGCGACGTGAGAAATTCTGCGAGCAGAGTGTCCTCCTTCGCGGCGTAAATCTTTGTCGAATTTCACTCCGAGTTTTTTCAGGTGTGCGATGACTGCCGGACCTTTTTTTATAATATATTCGACTGCCGATTTTTTGTTCTTGTAATGGCCTGCGACGAGTGTGTCTTTTATATGAGATGTGAACGAATCGTTTTTATTTAGGACTGCGGCAATTCCTCCTTGAGCTTTTTCTGTTGCGGAATCGGAAATTTTCTTCTTGGTTATCACTAAAACCTTGCCATATTTGGATGCGGATAGCGCGAAATTAAGGCCCGCGGCGCCCGAGCCGATGACGAGAAAGTCGATTGCGGTGTCCCGCCTAGCGGGACGGCTTATTGTAGAGGTTCGAGAATCGGTCGCGTTAGCGACCTTTCTTGAACTGGATTCCGATTTCATGATAGTAGGTGAAATATTTTACAACCTCTTGTAGAAATTTGTCGGCCAGCTTGCCCGAATATGAGCCGTTTTGGCCTTTTTCCATCTGTTTGCAAAGGCGGCCCATCCATTCTTCTACGATTTCCTGGATTTCTTTGCCTTCTTGGTCGAACTGTTCTTTCAGGCCTTTTTTGTCTTTGCCGTAATCTTGATTGAGAAGCATGAATTTCATCATTTTTTCTCTGTTTCGTTCGAACATTTCTGTGACGTAGCGTTTGTATTTTGGGTCTGACATTTTTTTAAAGTTAGAGTACGTGGAGATTATATGTTGAAAGTCGTTGTAAATCACGGGTTTCTTGTGCTAAATTCTTCCTGCTTTATTTGCAATAAGGCTATTTTATGAAAAATCTTGAACTTGTCGCTCCAGCGGGCGATTATCAGAAACTTGAGTATGCATATAGATATGGTGCCGATGCTTGTTATGTCGGGATGAGTGCTTTTTCTTTGAGATCAAAGACTACCGAATTTGATGCGGAGAGTGTTGTTCGCGGTCGTGCTTTGGCAAAAAAACTGAAGAAATTTTTTTTCATGACGGTTAATATTTATCCTAGGAATAGCAAGATTCCGGCTTTTATAAAACATATCAAATGGCTTAGAGACGAGGTGAAACCTGATGCGCTGATTGCGGCGGATGCCGGCGTGATTTCGATAATAAAAGAAGTTTGGCCGAAGGCGAGAATACATCTGTCGGTGCAAGCTAATAATGTGAATTATAGAAGTGTGCAGTTTTGGCGAGATCAGGGTGTGAAAAGAGTGATTTTATCCAGAGAGTTAAATTTGGAAGAGGTGAGAGAAATTCAGAAAAAAGTTCCAGATATTGAACTTGAATATTTTGTTCATGGGGCGATTTGTGTGGCTTACAGCGGTAGATGTTTGCTTAGCAATTATATGAGTTTTCGGGATTCGAATCAGGGTGCTTGCGTACAAGCTTGTAGATTTAAATATAAGTTGCTTGAAGAGGCTTCTTATGGCCCAAAGGTCGATTTGCTGAATAAAAAAATTGTTCTTGAGGAGGAGATGAGGCCACGTGAATATATGCCGATTTCCGAGGATGAACATGGAACTTATATTATGAATTCGCGAGATCTTTGTATGTTGCCTTATTTGAAAGAAATGGCGGATGCCGGGATAACGTCGTTTAAAATAGAGGGTAGAAGCAAGACAGTTTATTATGTTGCGAGTGTTTGTAAGATTTATAGGCAAGCGATTGAGGATTTGAAGGCCGGGCGACCGTTTGATGAGTCTTTGATGGATGAAGCTTATAAAATCGCTTCCAGGGGTTATACTCCCGGATTTTTATTTGGAGATTTGGGTAAAAATTCCATGAGGTATGAGAAAAGCAGTCCGATAGGAGGAGCGAAGTTTGTTGGAATAGTGGGGAAAGAGGTTTCGAAAGGTGAATATCTTGTAGATGTGAGAAATCGAGTTTCGACTGGTGAAGTTTTGGAGGTTGTTTTGCCCGATTCGGTTGTTTCAATTAAAGTAAAAGAGTTTAAAGACATAAAAGGCAATCCTCTTACAGAGGTGCATGGGGGAGTTGGGAATAGGGTTTTTGTTTTGGGGAAGAAAGGACTCGAGGGGGGGCTTCTGCGGATTAACGGTTAGACCGGTAGCATTTCCAAGATTTCTTCAGCTTTTTCTTCCGGGTCTTTGTCGCTCGAGTTGTCATAGACGAAGTCGGCGTTTTTCAGGTAGGTTTTCTTGCGTTCTTTCCAGATTTGTTCAAGCTCTTTTTTAAGCGATTTTTGGCTGGTGAGAGGAGGGCGTTTTCTGCTGAAATTGATCCTTTTTTCCAGTGTTTTCAGGTCGGCTGTAAGCAATAAGACGAGACCGTTTTTTTTGAGTTTCTTTGCGTTTGCCGGGTTTATAAAAGTTCCCCCTCCTGTTGAGATTACGGCGTTTTTTGTTTTAGATAAATTGTCGACAGCTTGTTCTTCAAGTTCGCGAAAGTGATTCCATCCTTTTTCTTCGACTATTTTAATTATTTTTTTATTTACAGTGCGTTCTATGTAAACATCGAGATCGATGAAATCTCGTCTTAATTTTTTGGCGATCATCTGGCCGATAGCTGTTTTCCCGCTACCGCGCATTCCCGTTATTACTATGTTTTTCCGAGATGTGCTCATACTCTTTGAGTAGAATGATTGCGAGCAAAGTTGTGATCGCTCCGATTATAATCGGTATTTGGTTCCCGAAGGAAGAGCCCAGCGGGCCGAAGACCAAAGAACTTAGTGCGATAGCAGAAGTTTGTGTTAACGTTATTAAACCCGAATTGCCTCCGATACGTTCTTTTTTGAAAAATTCCAAAACGCCCGTGTATAAGAAAACAAACATCATTGCATCGCCTCCTTCATGAATTATTCTGCCGACAAGCGAGATTGGGATTATTGGTATAAGCATTATCAAGTAGCCTATGCCGGAACAGAGTAATCCGAGTGTGATTATTGTTTTTATGCCGGTACCTTTTTCAAGTGCTCTGTTGGTTAATCTTACCGTTGCGAACATGCATATTATTGCGGTTCCCATATATGCTCCCATCTGTGAAAATGTGAGGCCGAGAGTCTCTTTCAGAAATGGTCCATATGATGTGAATTCTGATCCCATGTGTATCGCGAATGAAAATATTATTGCGATGAAAAGTAAGACGTGTGGTTTTTTAATATCTTTTTTATAAGATTCGATTTCGAATTTGAAAGTTTCCGTGCTGGGCAATAAAAGGGATAATATGAGTAATATCGAAACCAGTCCCGCCGTTACGATTAAATATTTTTGAAAATCTATATATTCGAGGATATTACCGCTGAATAAAACTCCAATGCCTGCTCCCAGCAGATAAAAACCGACATATGTTTTTATTCTTTTTGATGGTGGTTCTCCTTGCGAGGTTTTGTAAAACAAACTGTCCATTGAAATGTTGTACAGATTAGTTCCGATGCCTCCTATGAAGAACATTGCGAGGATGAATGGGAAATATTGTGTTTGGCTTAATGTGAGAAATTCGATGATCATTAAAATTAGGCCTAGCTGGATTATTCTTTTTGATGGAATTCTGTCGTTTAGTAGTCCTCCGGGAAGTGTTATAAGTACTCCTGTTACAGTGAGTGTCATAAATAGTATCCCTGATTGCGTCCCGCTTAATCCTATTTGCGTGAAGTATATGGCCCAGAAAAATCCCAAAGAGTTTGTTGCGAATCTTTGGAAGCTATGGATGAGAGTGAGTAGAGTTAGGTTCTTTTTAATCATTTGTTGGCGTTGTCAAAATCTTGCCAAAACTCGGGGTAAGTCTTTTTTATGCAAGAAGAGTTTAAGATTTTGATTCCCGGGATTTGCGATTTTAATACTCCTGCGCACATTGCCATTCGATGATCGTTATAAGTTTCGATTGTTGCCGATTTAAAGTTGTTTGTGCCCTCTATTGAAAGTCCGTCTTTCAACTCTTTCACTTTTGCGCCGATTTTCGAGAGTTCCGTTTTGAGGGCGTGAAGTCGGTTGGTTTCTTTGAATCTCAAATTGCTTAGTCCGGTAAGCGTGCTTTTTCCATTTGCGAAGCAAGCAAGAGTTGCGAGTGTCATTGCGGAGTCGGGGAGGTTTTTTAGATTAACTTTGCCGAGTGGTTGTAATTCCGTTGGACCGATGACTTGAATTCCTTCGCGGTCTTCTTCTATCGTGCAGTTCATTTTTTCGAGATAATCGAGTAGTTTGATGTCTGCTTGTAAGCTTTTTCTCGATATGTTTAAGACTTTTATTTTGAAGCCCAGGGCTCCAAGTGCGAAGAAGTAACTTGCGCTGGAGGCGTCCGTTTCGATTGTGTATGGCGAGTCGAATTTTCTGATAATTTCCTTGGTAATCTCGATATAAGGCTTGGAGACGACGTTGCCGATGATTTTTATTTTCGGATTGTTGAATAGGGGAGCGGCCATCAGAAGTCCCGATATGAATTGACTGCTTACGTTACCTTTTATCGGAATTTCTTTTGGATGGATTTTGGGGTTGCCGTATATGGTTAGCGGTGGGTAGCCGTTTTGCGATGTGATTTTTATCCCGATTTTTTGCAGAGCTTCGATGATGTCGTGCATTGGGCGTTTTTGCATTTGTGGGTTACCCGTGATGCGTGATGTGAAATTTTGGGTTGCGAGTATGGGGATTAAAAATCTTATCGCCGTGCCGGAATTACCAATATTTAGGTTTTTTGGTGGGGCTTTAAGTGTTTTGCCTAAGCCGTAAACGGTGATTTGCGAATTATTTTTTTGTTCAATCTTGATGCCGAGATTCCGGAGAGCTTTTATCAGGTTTTTAGAGTCTTCGCAGATGAGTGGATTATTAATTGCTGTTTTGCCTTTGCGGATGCTGGCTAAAATTAAGGCGCGAGCCATTAAGCTTTTGGATCCGGGTATGAGTATTTTAGACATATTAAATGATCGTTGCTGATCCTATTTTTCGAACTGTTACGAATCTTAATTTCCCTTTAAATTTTTTTTTGTCAGTTTTTATGATTTTTGCGATTTCTTGTTTCTTTAAATTGGAAGGGATTTTTGTAGGTAGATCGTATAGCTTTAGGAGATTTTCAATGCGTTTTGTTTCCGGTGATTTTGAGAATAAATTTACCTGGTGTATTCCGATTGAAATCGCTTCTCCGTGGCTTAATTCATAGTTGGAAGCTTGTTCTATTGCGTGTCCGATAGTATGACCGTAATTGAGAAACATCCGTACGCCTTTTTCATGCTCGTCTTTTCCCGTTATTTTTAGTTTGATAGCCGAAGATTGAGTAATTAATTTGTTCAGTGTCGCAGGATCTTTTGCCAGAATCTTTTCGTGATTTTTTTCTAAAAATCCGAATAGCGATTTATCTCCGATGCAAGCGTGCTTGATTGACTCGGCTATGCCATTTTTCAATTCTTTTAACGAAAGTGTTTGCAAAGTTTCGGGATATGAGAGTGTCAATACGGGCTGATAAAATGTCCCAAGCAGATTTTTACCAAGTGAGAGATTCACACCCGTTTTCCCGCCTACGCTTGAGTCTACCATTGCGAGAAGTGTTGTCGGAACCTGTATGTAAGGAATTCCTCGCATGTAAATTGATGCGAGGAACCCTGTAAAATCCCCTATAACTCCTCCTCCGACTGCGATCAGGCAACTTCCTCGATCCAGTCCAAGTTTTATGAGTTTCTTTGCCGTTTTTTCGATGTTGGCGAGTGTTTTTAGTTTCTCGCCGGGTTCTTTGATAATTAGATCGAATTTGTGCAAAAATTTGCCGTAATGCTTATAGACGTTTTTATCGGTTATAACGCAATAACGGTTGTAGGGGAGTTTTTTTAATGTCGATGCCAGGTTTTCGATGTGGGTGGTCATAGTTTTTTATTTGGAAGTTCTTTCCCCACCGCAACCGCAACGAGGTTGAGTTTTGCCATCATGTTTTCGAATGCTTCCGGTGTGATGGATTGATCACCGTCGGTTAGTGCAGTTGTGGGATTTGGGTGAACTTCTATCATGAGTCCGTTGGCTCCCGCGGCTACTGCGGCCAAGGCAACCGGTGAAACAAGGCTTGCCATACCCGTTGCGTGGCTTGGGTCTACTATAAGTGGCAGGTGACTTAACTCTTTTATTCGTGCGACAGCGCCTATCGAAAGCGTGTTTCTCATATCATCTTCGTAAGTTCTAATGCCGCGTTCGCACAAGATGACTTGTTGATTTCCTCCTGCCAGGATGTATTCGGCGGCGAGCAAGAACTCTTTCAGTGTCGCACAAAGTCCGCGTTTGAGCATGACCGGTTTCTTGATTTTCCCAAGTTTTTTTAGAAGTGTGAAGTTTTGCATATTTCTGGCTCCAACTTGGAGGATGTCGGCGTATTTCAGAATGACGTCTATTTGGCTTGCGTCCATTACTTCCGTGATTACAAGCATGTTGTTTTCATCGGCGGCTTTTCTGATCATTTTCAGGCCTTTTTCTTCGTGTCCTTGGAAGGAGTATGGGGTTGTTCTTGGTTTGAAAGCTCCACCTCTTAAGATTTTTGCTCCTGATTTTGAGACTGCTCGTGCAGTTAAGCTCATTTGCTCTTGGCTTTCGACACTGCATGGTCCCGCCATGATTGAAAGTTCTGTTCCTCCGATTTTCACCCCTTTGATTTCTATGATCGTATCTTCTTGTTTCGTTTCGCGTGCGGCAAGTTTGTAAGGTTTGAGTACGGGCATTACGTTGCTGACGCTTGGAAGTGCGCGAAGGTGATTTATGTCCAGATTGCGTTCATCTCCGATTACGGCGATTACCGTGCGTTCAGTGCCGTATAAAGGGACGGGTTTGAGTTTTTGTGCCGAGAGTTCTCTTATGATGTGTTCGATATGCTCTTTTGGAGCATGACTTTTCATTACTATGATCATATTTTTATTGGTTAATGGTGGTGTTTTAGCGTCGATAAAGATACCTCTTGAATTCTACAGGTGCAAATAGTTTCGTCGCGATCGTTTCCATGGTTGTTTTTGGTTAAAAAATAAAAATACCCTCATCTTGCTTGCATGAGGGAACCATATACTTATAAAAGTTCTTACCTCATGCTTTTAGGGTAAAGTAAAAGTAAGCCCAGAATTGTCCGACGAGTTGTTTGCTTACTTTTTGCATGAAGTTGTTTGAATTATGTTCTTAGTGTAGTTTTGTTTGCGGTTTCCCGGGTGTGATTTTGAGTCTTCGATGAAATGTGTTGGGTTGGCGCATAAATATGATTGTATTGAGGCGATGATTGGCGTGCATCCGAGCGATGCCGATAAGTGGTCTTCGGAGGTAGCGAGCAAATTTTTTGTTCAAGCGAAAGATCCCAAAGTGGTTGGTATAGGAGAGATTGGGTTGGATTATCATCATATGAGGGTGTCTGAAGAGGTGCAGGAAAAAGCTTTTCGAGAGCAGTTGGAATTGGCTAAGCAAGTTGGGTTGCCTGTGTGTGTGCATGCGAGGGAGTCGGCAAGAGATGTTTATGATATTTTGGTTGAATCCGGAGTGGAGCGAGTTACTTTGCATTGTTTTAACGAGGATCTTGAATTTGCCGAAATGGCTTGGAAGAGGGGGTGGATACTTGGGTTTGGAGGGACTGTTACTTATCCTCAAAATGAAGAGCTTCGTAAGGTTGTTGCCAAGACCCCCGAGAATTTATTTGTATTGGAGACCGATTGCCCGTTCCTGCCGCCTCAAAGTCATAGGGGAGAGAGAAATGAGCCGGCGTATTTGGTGGAGGTTGCGGACGAAGTTAGGAGGATAAGGCGGTAGCTTTCTTTTTCCCATCTTTTCTTTCTTTTGTGAATTCTGATAATAAATTACTGCTTAATAACCTTTTACTTACCGCGTCCATTTGTCTTGCGACATATCCTTCATGCGATGCTTCTTGTTCGTTTGTTATTCTTGATTGTATGTCGAGGAATTGCAGTTCTATAGGGAATAATATTATGCCATGGTCGGTTCTTATAGGAATATCTACTGTTATGTGTATTGCTCTATATTTTCTTGATGAGTGTCCGTTGTGTTGATCTGGGACATCTTCGATGGTTGTCAATTCTTCATGGTCTATTGTTTCTTCCGCTGCAACAAAGCTGCAGCTCTTGCCAAAGCCAAATTCCTTGCATGCAATTGAAAACTTTTTCATGCCCCCTCCTGCAATTGTATTTTGTTGCTGGTTAACTTTTGTTTGCCCTTGCGGCTATATTAGTGGGGTAATATAACTTTTAATATGGCAACGCCAGCTGAAAAGACGCGGCTGCTTGGCAAGAGCAATTCAAGCAGCCAGTTTAAGACCCTTCTGAAGGCCCAGAGGAATGAAGTGACAGAGCACATGACTTATGCAAGCCTTGCCGCGAAAGCCGGGGGTAAGAATAAGAAAATACTTGAACACGTGGCAAGGGACGAGTTGAGGCACTACAGGGCTATAAGGGAATTGACAGGGCAGGATATTGGCCCCAACATGCTCAAGGTGAAGTTCTACATTTTCCTTTGCAGCATATTTGGCGTGGCATTCAGCCTCAAACTGATGGAAAAGGGCGAGGCCCTTGCCCAGGAAGTTTACAGCGCATCAGACTCGCCTGTGCTGAGGGGCTTCCTCAAGGACGAGCAGAAGCATGAGAAAGAGCTCCTTGGCATGCTTTCAGACAGCAAGGTTGATTACGCAGGCTCAATAGTCCTTGGCCTCAACGACGCGCTTGTTGAGCTTACAGGCGCGCTTGCAGGCCTTACATTCGCGCTCGGCTCTGCGCAGCTGATAGCCATGATAGGCTTCATAACAGGGATTGCAGCCTCGCTTTCAATGGCTGCGTCAGAATACCTTTCAGCTACAGAGGAGGCTGACATCCACAAGGGCCACCAGAAACCAGGGCGGGGCGCTGCATACACAGGCATTGCCTATATAATAACAGTCCTGATACTGATAACACCCTTCCTTTTGCTGCCAAACGCATTCATTGCCCTCGCAATAACTTTAGTGCTCACGGTCTCTGTGATAGCCTTCTATACATTTTACATATCAGTCGCAAAAGGCCACAGCTTCTGGGGCCGTTTCGGGAGGATGGCAGCAATCTCGCTTGGCGTGGCAGGGATAAGCTTTGTGATAGGCCTTCTTGTGAAGATTTATTTCGGCGTTGAAGCTTGAGGCACCTTTGCCTTGAGGTAAGCTTCGCCTGCTGAAAGCAAGAGCTTGCCTATGCCTTTGCCTCTATAATCCGGATGCACAGCCAACCTGAACATCAGCGGCAGGAAGCTCTCCACTACAATTTGCGTGCCAACTGGCCTTTGGTCTACAGTGGCGACCAATATTGAGCCTGGCCTTTCCTCTGCCTGTTTTCTGAATGATTCGGCGTTGTCAGAAAGCGCCCAGTAAAGGTTTCCCAGCTCCAAAATTTCCTTTACCTGCGGGAAATCAGAAGTCCTGTAAGCCCTTACTTCAAGCCCGTCCATGAAAGAAATTGGGGGTTAAGTCTTATAAACAGTCAGCCACCAAAGTCGTTGGCCCACTTCTCGTACTTCTGCAGGTAACTTTTTGGCGTTGAAGGCTTCACTTTTGAGAAGGCGAAATCAAAGTCCTTCCTTTCCAAAGGCCTGTGCTTCAGCTGGTAATGCTCCAGCAGCTTTGCGTCCAGCTGCTCAAGGCCTGAATTCCTTTCCCTGACCATGTGCATTATAGCTTCTTGGCAAAGGTTCCTCAGGTCCCTGCCTGAGAACATCTCAGACTTCCCTGCGAGCTCGTCAGCAGGGACTTTTGATTCCGCGCCCTTCAGGTGTATTTTAATTATGGCCTTCCTTGCGTCTGCGTCAGGTAATGGTATGTAAATCTTCCTCTGGAACCTTGACAGTATCGCGTCATCAAGGTTCCACGGCTTGTTTGTAGCCCCCATTATCAGGACGTCAGCGTCTGAAGCGAACCCGTCCATTTCAGTAAGAAGTTGTCCGAGAACCCTCCTTGTGGCCTCATTCAAGTCGCCTTCCCTGCTTTGAGCCAATGCATCGAGCTCGTCAATGAAGACGAGCGAAGGCTGGCTTTCCCTTGCCTTTGAGAACAGGGCCGCTACCAGCTTGTTTGATTCCCCATAATACTTTGAAAGCATGTTGGGTATCCTGGCCTCAAAGAAAGTTGCCTGCAAAGTCGCGCAGCTCGCCTTTGCGAGCAAAGTCTTGCCTGTCCCAGGCGGGCCGTACAAAAGCAGTGCTTTTGGCGCTGAAACAAAGCCCGGCTTGTTCTTTATGAAAGGGAGTATCACGCTTTCCTTTATAGTCCGCTTGGCCTCGCCAAGCCCGCCTATGTCATTCCAGTCCACTTTTGGCTTCTCCCACACAACCATGCCGCTGATTGCGCTTTCCAATGCGCCTGGGGCAACATCGCTGACCTTTGAGGCAGTCTTGACTTCCCTTATGCCCTTGCTGACGTTCTCGTACTGGGAAGCCATTGAGTAAAGCTCCTGGGCCTCCTCAAAGCCCTTTGTCTTTGCAATCCTCCTGTAAATGCCGCCTGCCCTTGCAAAGTGCAGCGCAGCCTCAGTGGCCTTGCCCCTTGCCTCAAGCTGCCTGGCCAGCTCCACTTCCCTGTGCAGCATCTGCCTTAAGATTTGTTCCTTGAGGTCCATGTGAACTTGATGGCAATTTGATTTAAAAACAAAGCGTGCAGGCTAATCTTGCGTTGAGAATCTAAACTCGCTGCCCTGTTTGCTGGTGTCCCTGGTTGTCCAGGTCCAGGTATACCATACGCAAATCCCATCTGCAAACGACGCCTTGCGCAACCCTTGGAGTGTGTAATAGCTAACCTCCTCCTCTTGGC
>Ga0076331_115_pt1 | contig 60183 bp, 67 predicted proteins | sample RifGroA2_FD_67838 | JGI IMG/M metagenome (GOLD analysis project Ga0076331, IMG submission 67838) | Peregrinibacteria bacterium GW2011_GWA2_43_8
CGCCCACAACTTTGCTGTTTCTTTCGTCGCTATTGTCGCAACAGGTCTGACGGCTCCAAGTCCTTTCTTCTCGGCAACCTCAAGCAACTCCGGCTTATCCTCTATATGCTTCATGATACGCAAACATTCGTTGACTTTCTCGTGATTCATTCCCGCCAACTTAGCCGCGTACTCATAAATACTTGAGAATCGCTTCTTCTTCCAAATCTCCTCCCTCGCTATCTCCGGCAGTAGCATTTCGCACCGTCTCAGCCAATATTTCGCATTCTTCCCATACTTCACAAATTCCGCATGTATGTTTTTCATATTTTCGTGATTATTTTCTGTCAACTATATACCACTTCAACAGGAGGAAATCCACCATCTCGACTGGACTTTTCGCGCAGTGATGGCGCGCTCACCTTTTTCGCGTTGCGGTATGCCGAATTTGTATCGGAATTTCGCAATATTTCACGAAACAACCTTGTGCGTTGCGCGGTCAAGGTTTTGATGTAAAAATCGCCTCCGCCACCACGTTGTAGCACGCCGAATTCGTGTCGGAATTTCGTACCACCTCGCAAAAAAAAACCACACGCCACAATTCTCGCCATTACGGCACGTGAAATTTATGGCAGATTTGCATCGCAAACCCCGCGACACCAACATTACAAGCTCCCCTTCAGTTCCTCCACCATATCCAACTTTTCCCAGGTGAACTCAGGCAAATCTCTTCCAAAATGCCCATAAGATGCGGTTTTCTTGAAAATCGGTCTCCTCAATTGATATTTTTCAATGATTCCGCCCGGAGTTAGATCGAATTTTTCACGAATAAGCTGGACGATTTTTTCATCCGGTAGTTTGCCGGTACCAAAAGTTTCCACAAATATGCTCAAAGGTTCACGAACGCCAATGGCATAAGAAACTTGTACCTCGCATTTATCGGCAATATCGGCTCCAACGATATTTTTCGCAACGTGCCTGCAAGCATAAGCGGCGCTTCTGTCGACTTTTGTCGGATCTTTACCTGAGAAACATCCTCCGCCATGTCTGCCCATACCTCCGTAAGTATCAACGATGATTTTTCTGCCTGTAAGACCGCTGTCGCCCGGAGGCCCGCCGATTATAAACATACCCGTTGGGTTGATATGAAAAACTGTTTTATCATCAACCAGATTGCCACAGACGGGCTTGATGATTTGTTCGATCATATCCATTTTAATGCGATCATGAGTTGCTTCCGGTCCATGTTGCGTAGAAATAACAACCGTATGAATTCTCTTTGGCTTGCCGTTTTCGTATTCGACTGTGACTTGGCTTTTGCCATCCGGTCTCAAATAAGTTAAACCTTTCGCTTTTCTGACTTCCGCTAACTTGAGCACCAATTTGTGCGCCATCATTATCGGCATTGGCATAAGTTCCGGAGTTTCATTAACTGCAAATCCAAACATCATGCCTTGGTCGCCCGCGCCTCCGGTGTTAACACCCATCGCAATGTCAGGACTTTGTTCGTCAATCGCCGTGATGACACTGCAAGCTTTGTAATCAAAACCATAAGAAGCATCGTCGTATCCGATTTCCTTAATCGTTTGGCGAGCTATACCGGGGATATCGGCATAACCGTTTGTCGTGATTTCGCCGGCGAGCAGAACAAGCCCGGTCGTTACGAGCACCTCGCACGCGACGCGACTTTTTGGATCTTGCCTGATCAACGCGTCCAAAACGGCATCCGAGATTTGATCCGCGATTTTATCGGGATGCCCTTCGGTGACCGATTCCGAAGTGAACAGATTTGTAGCCATGTTATTTGAATTAAATTAAAAAAACTTATTCCTTCGAGAGATAAGATTTGCAAACATCTTTCTCCCTTGGGAGGTCGGAATTAGCACCTTTCCCCGCGGGGCGGTTGCTGTGGTTTCATAGGGCCGAATCCCTCCACCACTCTTGATGCACAACGCATTTTACATAACAGCGCGATGACGCGCAAGCATTCATTGCGCAATAAATTAAGTAAGCTAATATATCAATGCATTTAATAATATCGGATGGATTTATCAATAATACTGCCAACTTTTAACGAAGAGGGTCACATAACGGATTTTATAAACGAGATTAAAAAAAACATCCCGGCAGGGACAAGTTATGAAATATTGGTAGTGGATGACAGCAAGGATAAGACGGGAGAAGTGCTTACCGCGAATTTTTCAAAAGATGAAAATGTTAAAATTTTCTTGCGCAAAAAAAGAGGTCTCGCGACAGCAATTTTGTACGGCATAAACAACGCGAAGGGGAACAGAATTTTATTACTCGATACCGACTTCAACCACGATCCGAAACACATTCCGATGATTCTTGAACTCGGCAAATATTTCGATGTTGTAAACGGCTCAAGGTACATTTGGGGAGGCGGCATGGAAAACGCAGAGAACAGATGGATGGGGAGCAAATTGTTCAACAAATTCGTTGGAGTTTTGCTTGGCGTTAGTACGACCGATAACACCGGCGGATATATAATTTTCAAAAGAGATCTTCTCGAAAAGCTCGCCCTCGAAAAAATTTTTATCGGCTACGGCGAATTTTGCATAAGGCTTATTTATGGCTTTAAGCTGACAAAAGCTTCGTTAATGGAGTTTCCGGTTGTTTATGGTCGAAGAAGAAGCGGAGAGAGCAAGACACATTTCTCGAAATACGTTTTCGTTTATACTTGGGCTGCGATAAAAACACTTTTTAATGGTAAAAAACTCCTCAAAATTCATTCCGCAAATTGAACCTTGGTTCGACGACGACGAAATAAAAGAACTTACGGAGGTGATGAAATCGACGTTCGTAACGGAAAGTTCCAAGACGCAAGAACTCGAAGCGATGATCGCGAAATATACGGGGTCGAAATACGTCGTATCTTACATGAACGGGACGATGGCGATTTTTGCGGCGTTAAAAACGCTTGGAATTGGAGCCGGAGATGAAGTGATTGTGCCGGATATGACTTTTATAGCGACAGCAAATGCGGTGATCTTAACAGGTGCGAAACCGGTTTTTTGCGACATAGATCCGGAGACTCTGCAAATGACTCGCGAGCAGGCAGAGAAAAAAATCACATCGCATACAAAAGCAATTATTCCGGTTCATTTATATGGCGGAGCGGTCCAGATGGACGAAATATTGGAGTTGGCAAAAAAACATAATTTGCACGTTGTCGAAGATGCGGCTCAAGGCATAGGCGTTAAGCTCAACGGTCGGCACGTAGGTACATTTGGCGATGTCGGGATTCTCTCTTTTTATGGGAATAAAACTATCACAATGGGCGAAGGTGGCATGATTTTGACGGCATCAAAAGAGTTGGCCGAAGAGTGTTATGCTTTTAAAAATCATGGACGAAAAATTAAAGGGATTTTTACTCATGAAAAAATCGGCTACAACTTCAGCACGACGGATTTAAATGCGGCGATCGGCATCGCCCAAATGCGCAAACTCGACAAAGTGATAAAAAGGAAAAAAGAGATCATGGATATGTATAAAAAACTTTTGAAAAACGTTTACTTGTACGACTATCCGAAAAATGTTGATTGCGTCCCGTGGTTTACGAGCATCAAAGTTGAAAATCCGGAAAAACTCGCTGCGTTCATGAAAGAAAATAATATCGGGATGAGGAGGTTTTTCTATCCGTTACACCTGCAACCTTGTTATAAAAACGAAGTGTTTGGCGCGGATGAATTCCGCAACTCGACAGATGCTTACGAACATGGAATATCATTGCCTTCAAGCGCAACACTGGAAGACGAACAAGTAGAATTTGTAGCCTCGAAAATAAATGATTTCTATAAAGGGTAAAACAATTGACCGGATTGTCATTGTCGCAGGGTTGTCAACGTTGATCTGCGCAATTTTATCGAGATATTTTGATAACTACTTGTTGAATTTTGCGAGGACGGTGAGCGGAATAATTTTCATTCTGACTTCCGGCTGGCCATACATGAATTTGCTCGATAAGAATGGCAAGATTAGGACGTCGATTAGGGCGCTTTTCACCGTGGCGATTTCGTTGTTTTTGATATATCCGGCCGGACTCATAAACGTCATAATCGAAGGAAAGACCGATATATACGGGGAGCATCTCGCCGGATTTATCGCGGTACTTTTTGCGATCTCCATCGTGGGATTTTTGGTGCAAAAAATTCTTAAAATAAAACTCTCCGATATCAAAATAGAAGAAGATAAAAAATATCTTTTGATTCTCGCCGGAATATTTTTAACAGGGTTGGTTCTGCGAATTGTGAATCTCGGAGCGGCAAATCTCAACGGAGATGAGGTGGACATGGGAGCTGGGATTTACGATCTTGTGGACGGGATGGTGGCGGGGAGGAACGCATATTTCATTTCGCAAGTTGCACATTCGCCATTGGGCTTTTACATAGGACATGCTTTTTACAATTTGTTTGAGCCGAGAGGTTTTTACGAAATGGCAGATTGGATGATAAGAGCTCCGCAGGTGATTATGGGGATGTTGGTTATATTCGGGACGTATGTTCTCGCGAAGATGTTGATAAAACCCGAAAACAAATGGGCGATACTGATACCGCCATCAATTATTGCCATAAGCAGTTATTCGAACTTCGCATCGAGATTGGCGATTTTCCAAGATTTGAACTCTTTGGATTTCTTTTTGATAGCGACATTGTTGGCGATCCTGTTGTTTAGAAAAGAGAAAAGCAATTTGAATGCGCTGATGATTGGAATTATGTTCGGGATATTATTAATGGTTAAATTTACCGGGGTGGTTCTGCTTCCACTGCTTTTGATTTTCTATAAAGACTGGAAGAAAATCTTGCCTGCGCTTCTCGTAATCCTGGTCATTTTTTCTCCAGTAATCGCTTACAACATTGGCGCATATTTTACGACCGGGTACATGGATGTGCCGTTCTCGAAAATAGCGAATTTGATCGGTATAGACGCGAAGTCATTGATGAATCCGGGTACGGGAGTGGATACGATGTATTCTGGTGAATTTAGGAACCCGCTTCTTACGCTCGTCGAGCTGCCTTTCTCGTTAATAGACGAATGGGGCTATGCGTTTGCACTGTTGTTCGCGTGGAGTTTGTTCGCGAGTTTGAAAAACAAGGAATGTCGAATTTTGATCGCTGTGATATTGTTGGAAATACTGTTTTACGACTTAAACGGATTTAGGACTTATTATTTATCATTTCTTTCGGTACTTTGCGCGGTTTTGGTCGGCACAAATTTTGTTAAAAATAAAAAAACAAAAATCGGGATATTGTCAGCTGCGGCGATTTTCACGCTAATATTCAATATCAATACGAATATTCTTTTAAAGGAGGCGGATGTATTAAAAGAGCATGGCAGGTCGGGGGATGACGATGTTTTCCAAATAGAATGGCACAATCAATTCGAAGACACTTTTTCTTATGGCGCATATTCGTTTTTAAACGACCGCGGCTGGGACGAATTGCAGGTTTTTCTCGATGCGAATACAGATGAAAACACCAAGTTGATTCTGGACGAAGATTTGAATTATCCCGATATAAAATGGTACTTGTGCATTGATGACATCATTCGGGAGTATTATGGCGATCCTAATTACAAAGAAGCTTATACTTATGAATATTTCGCGACACCTCCGTCGGAGCTGGAACCGACGGAAATTTTAATTTCGAAAACGAAATACGACATTTCGGATGCGCGCGAAAACTTGGTATACGACATGCATGGGAATATCGAATTTTATGTATACTTGCCGGACTGAAGCTGGTAAAATTTAACAGCTTTAAACTTCACTTTTTTAATATGAAAATCGCTGTAATCGGAACTGGATATGTCGGGCTGGTGACAGGCACTTGTTTGGCCGAATTGGGCAACAGTGTAGTTTGCGTAGACATAGATGAGTCGAAAATCTCCAAGCTGAAAAAGGGAGACATCCCGATATACGAACCGGGCTTATCGGAACTTACCGTGAGAAACTTCAAAGAGGGGCGACTTAAATTCACAACAGATTCGAAAAAAGCGATACAAGATAGCGAAGTGGTATTCAGCGCAGTTGGAACTCCGCCGGACAAAGATCACAAAGCCGATTTAACGGCCGTGAAAAAAGTTGCGGAAACATTTGGTAAAAACATTAACGGCTACAAGGTTTTTGTGAACAAATCAACGGTACCGGTTGGCACGAGCGAAATGGTTTACGAAATCATCGCGAAAGAGTCGAAAAACAAATACAAATTCGACGTGGTAGACAACCCGGAATTTTTGCGCGAAGGCACCGCTGTAAAAGATTTCATGAACCCGGACAGAGTCGTAGTCGGAATTCGTAAAAACACAGAAAAGGCGAAAGAGGTTATGGAGAAAGTTTACTCCCCATTGGTAAGAGCGGGCAGGCCACTTATGTTTACGGATATTCACAGTGCGGAGATCATTAAATACGCATCGAACTCATTTTTGGCCACGAAAATTTCTTTTATAAACGAAGTTGCGAATTTCTGCGAATTGGTCGGTGCGGACGTGAAAGAAGTAGCGAAAGGAATGGGTCTCGATGACAGAATCGGCCCGAGATTTCTTCATGCGGGTATAGGATACGGAGGCAGCTGTTTCCCAAAAGACGTACAAGCTTTTATTAAAACCGGCGAAGACAAGGGGTACGAGTTCCAAATATTAAACGCGGTTGAAAATGTTAACAGATCGCAAAAGACAAAAATTCTAAAAAATTTAACAAAGGAAATTCCGGACCTGAAAAACAAAGTAATCGCAATTTGGGGGTTGGCTTTTAAGCCGAAAACTGACGATATGCGCGAAGCTCCATCAATCAATATAATAAACGGTATCTTGGATGCCGGAGGAGTTGTGAACGCCTTCGACCCGGTTGCCATGGAAAACGCAAAAAAACTTTTCAAAAAAGATACAGTCAATTTCTGTGACACGCCTCATAAAGCGGCAAAAGGAGCGGACGCACTATTGATTCTTACGGAATGGGATGAGTTCAGAGCTGTTGATTTGAAAAAAATAAAAGAGTTGATGAGAGGTAGTTTAATTTGTGACGGAAGAAATATTTACAATCCGGCGGAAGTTAAAAAGATAGGCTTCAAATATAAATCAATCGGAAGATGAGAGTATTGGTTACAGGAGCGGCCGGTTTCATAGGCTCGCATACGGTGCGAGCTCTTTTGAAAGATGGCAACGAGGTCGTCGGAGTGGACGATTTTAACGACTATTATGATCCCGAGATAAAAAGAAAAAACATCGCTGAGTTCCTGGACGACGCTCGATTCAAAATTGAAAAAGCGGACATACGAAACGAGCAAGAAATGATGCGAATATTTAAAAAATATACTCCGGAAAGAGTGATACATTTGGCGGCCAGGGCTGGGGTCAGACCATCCATAAAAGATCCGATTTTATATCACGACGTGAACGTTAATGGGACGTTGAATATTCTTGGTGCGGCTCAATCAATAGGTGTTAAAAATTTCGTATTTGCGTCAAGTTCGTCGGTTTATGGCGGGCTCGAAGCAACGCCTTTTTGCGAATCAGCATGGCCGTTAAATCCGATATCTCCTTACGCCGCGACAAAACTCGGAGGCGAAAATCTTTGCAGATATTTCCATGAGCAGTTTGGAATGAGTACGACGTGTCTGAGATTTTTCACCGTTTACGGTCCATCCGGCAGGCCGGACATGGCGCCTTATATGTTTACAAAATCAATACTCGAAGGTACGCCGATTAACAGGTTCGGAAAGGGCGATACGAAACGCGATTACACTTTTGTCGAAGACATCGTTAGCGGGGTTGTTTCGGCGATAAAAACGCCACTCGGATATGAAATAATCAACTTGGGTAACAACCAACCGATTGAGTTAAACGAGTTCATCGGAACTATCGAAAAAGTTCTTGGCAAAAAGGCGAAAATCAACGAATTGTCGGAAGCCGAAGGAGATGTGAAAATCACATACGCCGACATTGAAAAAGCGAAAAAACTGTTGCAGTACAATCCTAAAACGAAAATCGAAGAAGGAATGCGAAAATTCGCGGAATGGTACGTAGGGTCTGCGCACACTATTGGTTCCGAATTGGTTAAAGAAGAAATTGTCCAGATTTGAGGCACGAGGAGCAACGTGTACCTGTTGGTACGCTAGCGACGAGTAACGAAAAAGATGAATAATTTCTTCTTTAACCCTCCGGGAATAAGCAGATTTTAAGCATTTCTGCGTCACTCCTCCTCGTAATACTTTCCAGTATCACTTCGTCGTCGTTCCTTGAACTGCTATAATATCTGCGATATTCCAATCGAAACCAATAGTGTGCACAGACCCTAAAAATAAATAAAATGGCAAAAATTTTAGTCACAGGCGGGGCGGGGTTCATAGGGTCGCATATTGCGGAAAAGATGGTTGGGCTTGGGCATGATGTTGTCATCCTCGATGATTTCAGTACTGGTAAGGAAGAAAACCTCGCAGGTTTTAAAGACAAAATTAAATTAATAAAAGGAGACGTAAGGGATTTGGTGACGGTTAGGGATGCGACGATTGGGATAGATTATATTTCGCACCATGCGGCTCAAATTTACGTCCCGGTCTCAATCGACAGCCCGCGCGATACTCTGGAAGTGAACACGAAAGGGACTTTGAATTTGTTGATTGCAGCAAAAGAAAACAACGTGAAAAAAATAACATTTGCGAGTTCAAGCGCAGTATACGGGGATACTGAAAACATACCCGTAAAAGAAGACGAGCCGCTCCAGCCAATGTCGCCATACGCGGTTTCCAAGGCGATAAGCGAATACTACATAGAAGTTTTCAATAAGTTGTACGGGATGAATGCCGTGATATTCAGATATTTCAACGTTTTTGGCGAAAGACAAGATCCGCTGTCGCCATATTCCGGCGTCATATCGAGATTCATACAGTTGGCGAAAAAAAACGAAACAATGGCTATTTATGGAGACGGCAATCAGACGCGAGATTTTATAAACATAAATAGCCTGGTCGAAGCCAATGCGAAAGCGTTGCTCGATGACGGAATTACCGGTTTGGAGATAATGAACCTCGGAAGCGGAGAAGAATTAACGATAAACGCCCTCGCCGAATTGATAATAAAAGCCAATAAAAGCGCATCCAAAATCGCATATTCGCCCGCAAGAGACGGGGATATTTACAGGTCGTGCGCGAACACGGAAAAGATTAAAACAAAGCTGCGCTGGAAAGTGGGAAAAACATTGCTCGAAAAAATAACAGAAATGTGTTAAATGGAATTTTCAAAAAAAATAAGCGAAAAATTGGGACTGGATACGGGATACTTCGCAAATAACGGTTTCTGGGTATCGCTGAGATATCTGACGGCGACAATACTTGGGATAGCAACGGGTATGGTTTTCTCGAGGTTTGTCGAGAAAGAAGTTTACGGAAATTATCAATTAATATTGAGTTTTGTGGCCACGGTTGCTTTTACAAGCATGCCGGAATTGAACAAGGCTATTTGGTCGAGCACGACAGCGAATAAGGATGGAGACTTGGACACGGCATTGAATAAAAAAATCAAATACAGTTTCATAGGTAGCTCAATATTGATTTTGCTGGCGATAAAATATTACATTGGGGGCGACACATTGATGTCTTTGGGGATACTTCTTGCGGCAGCGGCATATCCTTTATCGAGTGGCGGTGATATATGGAGCCATTTTTTGGATGGCAAAAAAGAGTACAAATTATCCACGAAATTGTCAGTACTGTTTAGTATTTTCAATAAAACAATTTTAATAATTGCCGCATTTTTTTATCCGGTAGCGGCTTATGTCTTGATAGCTGCTAATCTATTGCCGGTTGCGATAACCAATTTTTTAGGCCTGAAAACCGCTTATAAAAAGAAAAAAAATAACGACACGGACAAAGATTTTCCGAAATACGGATGGTTTCTGGTCAAAATGGGCATCGTGAGAGATATTTTATTAAAAATAGATAACCTGATAATAGGTATTTTCGTCGGGCCTGCCGAGTTGGCCGTGTACTCATTTGCTTCAATTATCCCGGATCAAGTAACAAGTTTCATATCGAGTCTTGGGTCAACCACGGTGCCAAAAATAGGTGAGCAAAAAGATGCCGACGTGAAGAAAAAGATAAGAGAAAAAAGCGTATTGATATTGCTGATGGGGATAGCGTTAATCGGGGTGACGATAATATTGACGCCATTGGTCATACAAATATTATTTACGGATAAGTACGCAGAAAGTATCAGGTATTCGCAAATAATCACGGCGAGCTTAATATTTTACGCTTTCGAAGTCGTATATTCCAAACTGTTTCTTGTTAAAAAATATACAAACGCGCTCATTGTAACGAATACCGTTATACCGATTTTCAGAGTAGTAGCGATCGTCACGGGATTTCTCATGTTCGGTATTGTAGGAATAGTATGGTCGAATATCATTACGAGGTTATTCAATTTCATTTGTTATATATATCTGTCAAAAACTTGCAAAACGCAGTAAAAAAGGTACCCTTACAAAGCCCGCTTTACTTACATTAATAATTTACTAATGGAAAAAGAATTAAAAATAGATTTCGGTTGCGGAATAGACAAAAGACCCGGTTTCACAGGGGTAGACATAGACCCCAACAGTCATGCTGACATCATACACGACTTGGAAAAAGTCCCATATCCGTTTGAAGAAAGTTCGGTTAGCGAAATTAATTCGGATCACAACATAGAACACCTGGACGATCTCGGTCGTTTTTTTAACGAAATACACCGAATAGCAAAACCGGGCGCACTATTCACATTAAATTTCCCGCATTATTCGAGAGGTTGGTTCTCGGCTCAACACAAAAAGTGCTACGGCATTAGAATATTCAACGATTACAAAGACAAATTCGAAGTCCAATCGATCAAGTTCAATTACAAGCATCACACGTACAGGAGCTGGTATTTCCCATTCGTGCTGGTTGTAAATTTTTTCGCCAATCTGAGCCCGGCTTTTTGTGAGAGGTTTTGGTGTTATTGGTTTGGAGGATTCGATTGTGTGATTATCAAGGTCAAGATAAAAAAATAAAACAATGAAGATAACTATAATAAATCCTTTGGCGCCGAAAGGCGACGTTATAAAAGGCAGATTGAGACAGCCGTTATGTTTGGCCGGCATTGCGTCTATTCTCAGAAACAAGGGGCATGAGATAAAATTGATAGATATGAACGCGATGGAGATGGAAACTTCTCCGGTCGTTCATGAAACTGAATATTTAATCATTACGAGTTCCCCGATGGATAGGTGGGAAACGCCATATTTGGATTTAACAAACGCATACAAGGTTATAAAAACTTATAAAGACATAGGAGCAAAAATTATTTTAACGGGCCCTCATGGCACGTTGACGCCGGATGAGATTTTCTCTAAATCGAAAGACATAGATATAATTCTTAGAGGCGAAACGGAGGAGACGGTGTCGGAATTATTCGAGCATCTTGATGATTTGAAAACCGTAAAAGGGCTATCGTATAGAGACAAAGGCAAAATCGCACACAACGAAGATAGAGAACTTATAAAAGATTTGGATGTGTTGCCATTGCCGGCATACGACCTGTTGCCGATGGATAAATACAACTACAATGTCAATGAAGATTTGTTGCCGTCGCCATTTACAATTGTTGAGACAAGCAGGGGATGCCCATACAACTGTATTTTTTGTCTGAAAGTCATGCACGGCGGAAGAAAATACAGAGTAAAATCACCGGAAAAAGTCATAGAAGAGTTGAAATATCTGCAAGATAAATTTCAAATAAAATCCGTCTATTTTCAAGACCTGGAATTCACGATCGACAAAGACCGAGTAAGGAAAATATGCGATCTCATGGCGAAAAAAGGGATCAAATTAAATTGGGCTTGCGCGGCAAGAGTTAACGATATGGATGATTCATTGGTGGAGATAATGGCAAAAGCCGGATGCAAAAGCATTTCATTCGGGGTTGAATCTCTTTCAAGAAAAATTTTAAACAATATCCAAAAAGGGACAACGCCGGAAATGATAGCGAACGCATATGAGATATGCAGAAAGCATGGTGTAAATCCGAACTCTTTTTACACGCAAGGACATTACGGAGAGACGAAAGCAACGATGACGGAATCGCTCAAGAACGCCTACAAATTCAACATACCTCATCCGTTAAACAGAGGAGCGGAAATCATCCCTTATCCGGGCACACAGTTGTTCGAGATGGGTAAAAAAGAAGGAGTGATAAAAGAAGGGACGTGGGATGAAATAAAACAATTGAGAGGGAAGATAGGCACGGAGCCGGATTATAAAAAAACAACACTGAAAGCGTTATCATATTTCATACTTGCTAAGATTAAACGATATGCGAAAAAGGCTTGAAAACTGGCTTACGAAAAAACTTACAACCAAAGATTTGGATGTTTTTTTAAAAGAGTATAAAACAGATAAGAAAACATTGGTTGCAAATTGCAACGATTCTCCGTACCAGGATTATTTCCCGAATAGGGTCAAAGTAGATAATAAACCGGGCAAAGGAGTTGAGCACGTCGTGGATTATAACAAGTTGCCATTCCCGGACGAGAGTTTCGACATAGTTTTAGCGACAGGTTTGATGGAGCATTTAAAAGACCCTTGGCAAGCGCTTCGAGAAATGAAAAGAGTTTTAAAACCCGGAGGGAAAGTGTTAATCGGGGCGAGCTGGGCATTTTCACTGCACGATATGCCGGACAATTATTACCATTTCACTCCGGTTGGCATGGAGTACATGCTGAAAAAAGAAGGATGGAAAAATGTAATGTCCAGAGGTTCATGCGGACCGATGAAAACGATAGGTATTTTATTGCAAAGAATCGGATATCAAACAAAAAGCAACGTACTTGTCAGAATCGCATTGTTCCTAGTAGCCAAAACACTGCCTTTTTTCGACAGATTCATAGGGCAAGAGTATGGCGATATAAAACAAGAAAACAAAGTTGCAAACATGCTTAGCTCGAACGTACACGCCGCGGCGGAGAAATAAAGATTGATAATAACAGAAGAAAACATTAAAATTTCAGTATGCCAAAAGCTTTAATCACAGGTATCACGGGTCAGGACGGTTCGTATCTCGCAGAGTTTCTACTCGGCAAAGGGTACGAAGTATTCGGGCTTGCACGCAGATGCAGCACGCCGAATTACGGAAGAATAAGTCATCTCCTCGATAAAATCGAAATAGTTGACGGAGATCTTCTGGATACCGGATCGCTTATCAGGATATTGTCCGAAGTTAAGCCCGATGAAGTTTACAATCTGGCTGGGCAAAGCTCGGTCGGACTGTCTTTCGAGCAACCGGTCGAAACTCTGGAAAGCATCAGCATTGGCACCCTCAACCTGCTCGAGGGCATTCGTTTTCTTGACCGCGATATACGTCTTTACAGCGCGGGTTCCAGTGAATGCTTTGGCAACAGCGGTGATACGCCCTGTAACGAATCATCGCCTTTCCGCCCTCGCAGCCCTTATGCCATCGCCAAGGCCGCGGCGCCGATGGAGTAGCAAGAATCCATCTTAGTTTGAAAGATAAACTTGTTCTGGGAAATATGGATGCGCAAAGAGACTGGGGTTTTGCAGGAGATTACGTGAAAGCGATGTGGATGATGCTTCAACAAGAGAAACCGCAGGATTACGTTGTCGCAACAGGAGAAACACATAGCATAAAAGAGTTCGCGAAAGAGGCTTTCAAAACGGTTGGGATTGATGATTGGGAGAAATACGTGTTGCAGGATGAAAGATATATGAGGCCGGCCGAAGTGGATCTTCTTATTGGCGATTGCACTAAGGCAAAAAAAGAACTTGGTTGGAAGCCGGAAGTGGATTTCAAAAATCTTGTAAAAATGATGGTCGAGTCAGACATACAATTGCTTAAAAAATAACGATGGTTCAAAAAAGAGCCACTCAAATCGGTGTTGGCGATACTTGCATAGATGAGAATGCCAAAAAATATGTTATGGACGCCTTGAATAACAACAGGCTTTCTTATGGCAAATATGTCCATGGATTCGAGAAGAAATTCGCAGAAGGGCACAACGTAAAATATGCGATCATGAGCAATTCGGGTACGAGTTCCCTTCAGGTTGCGATTCAAGCGCTTAAAGAAATTCATGGATGGAAGGATGGAGACGAAGTTTTGGTACCGGCTCTAACATTTGTCGCAACATCCAATGTCGTTATTCAGAGTAATTTGAAACCGGTATTTGTGGAAATAGACCCTCGCACTTACAACGTTGATCCTGCAAAAATAGAAGAAAAAATCACACCTCATACACGAGCGATAATGCCGGTAAACCTTTTCGGCCAATCTTGCGAAATAGATCAAGTTCTGGGAATAGCCAAAAAACACAACTTGAAATCAGTCGAAGATTCGTGCGAAACGATGTTCGTAAAATTTAAAGGTAAGCCGGTAGGCTCGCAATCGGACGTCGCATGTTTCTCAACATACGTCGCGCATCTTCTCGTAACAGGTGTCGGTGGCTTATCAACAACCAACAGCGACGAATACGCAATTGCGATGAAAAGCATGGTGAATCACGGCAGAGATTCGGTTTATTTACATATAGACGATGACAAGGGCGCGGTTCGAGATGACAAAGAAAACTTTTTCAAACTGGTCGATCGACGATTTTCGTTCGTGAGAATGGGGTACAGCTACAGGGTGACGGAGCTCGAAGGAGCACTCGGTATGGCGCAAATCGAAAAATGGCCCGAGATACTAGCCGCACGTCAAAAAAACGCCGCATACCTCCTCAAAAACTTAAAACAATTCGAAGAACATTTGCAACTTCCATGGTGGCCCGATTACGCCGAGCATGCGTTTATGATGTTCCCGATAGTTGTGAAAAAAGGAGCGCCATTCAGCAGGAAAGATTTAATTATGTACCTGGAAGATCACAACATTGAAACGAGATACATGGTCCCGCTTCTCAGCCAGCCTTACTATATAAAACTTTTCGGAGATTTATCGAAAGAGTATCCGATAGCGGCTCACGTCGACGAGAACGGCTTCTATATCGGATGCCATCAAGGAATTGACCAAGAGGCGTTGGATTATGTGCTGGAAGTGTTTAAAGATTTCTTCAAAACTCGAAACTCAAAATAAATGCACGGTGATAAACAAAAGTGGCTCGAAGCTTTTATAAAACATCATCGATGGGACGGGGATAAGGCTAAAAAAATACAAGAATTGGAGGCGCGCAATATCTGCAAATGGTTGTTGGATTTGGATTTGCAAAAATACGATGTGTTGGAAATAGGATGTGGAAATGGTTATCTCGGCAAGATGATAATCAAAGAGCTAGCAGACAAGAAAAAGGTGTTTACGTACCATTTCACCGATCTTTTGGAAGAGTGCATCGATACAACGAAAAAAACACTCGAGGGAGTCCCGAATGGCAATATTAAATTCGACACCTTGGACGTCTATAAAATAAATGAAAAAATAAAACCACGAAGCCAAGGCATAATCATCTCGACCGGATTCGCGTCTGCGGCAAGCCATAAAGACGCGGTACCGCTTGTGTCCGAAACGTTACGAGAAGGCGGGATATTGATATGCGATTTTATCAATCATTTGTCTCCGATCTTGTTCATAATGCAGCTCCCGAAGTATATTTTGAACTGTACAAAACGTTCAAAATCTTACCATTTCGGCAAAATAGGCATAAAAAAGTTTTTCCGTTCAAGCAATTTGGAATTATTGAAATCAAAAACGATTTCATTTAGACGCAATCCGATACTTTGTATGTTTAAAAAAACGGCGTAATGGCAACGAAAATTCTTATCACCGGCGGGTCGGGATTCATAGGTTCAAACCTTATAGTGGAGCTGATCAAGCAAGGTTACGACATTGTTGATTTGAGCAAACATGAATCGACCATACCGGGCGTTAAAACGTTAAAGATAGATCTTACAACGGATGATCTGAGCCTGCTCGACGATTATAAATTCGATTACGTGATTCATCTTGCCGCAATCAGCAGTATAAAAAACGCTCAAGGGAACGAAGAAGAGACGATAAAAATAAATCTCGATGGTACCAAAAAAATCCTCAAGTATTTTTCAAATAAAAATCTCAAAAAATTCATATTCTTATCCAGCGTCACGGTTTACCAAGAGGTGGACACGGAACTTACGGAAGACTCGAAATACATCGTCGATAAAAGCGCAAACATATACTCGTACTCGAAATTTCTTGCCGAAAACGAATGCAAAAAATACGACAACAAAATGCCTATAATAATTTTCAGACTCGCGAATGCCTACGGTCCGCTACAAAGAGTTGGAAAAACGCCGAATTTGGTTCCGCAAATAATTTACCAGGCTTTAAAAGACAAAAAAATCGAAGTTTATAACGGCAAATTCGCGCGCGATTTTATATACGTTTCCGACATAGTCGACGCAATAATTTCAGGATTAAAATCACCATTCAAAGGCACGTTGAATCTCGGTACCGGAAGAGCGACGAAAGTCGAAGAGATCGCAAGGATCGTGCAAGATGAACTCGGGGTGGAATTCAAAGACTTACAGCGTAAAATAAAAGCCCCATTGGAGCTGACTCCGAATATCGCACTTATAAAAGACATACTAAAATGGGAACCTAGGATCAGTTTGAAAGAGGGTATTACGAAAACAATAAAATACTATAAAACCGAATTCGAAAATGGACGCTTATAGCAAAACCGCAATTGTGATTCCGACTTACAACGAAAAAGATAATATAAAAAAGCTTATCGAGGCGATTTTCGCAATTTCGTCAGACATGAAAATTATAATTGTTGACGACAATTCGCCGGACGGTACAGGTGAAATCGTAGATGCTCTCAAGAAAAAATACAAAAATCTTCAAATTATCCACCGAACCAAAAAGAATGGCAGGGGAGGCGCCTGCATCGAAGGATTCAAATCGGCATTGGCGGAAGGTTTTGAATACATTTTCGAAATGGATGCCGACTTCTCGCATGATCCGGTCGACATTCCGCGTCTTCTAAACAAGGTTCGGGACGGTTACGACATGGTGATCGGCTCTCGATACGTAAAAGGTAGCAAAATCGTCAACTGGGGCATCAAAAGAACGATTTTTAGCAAATTCGCAAACATATATGCCAGGGCAATCTTATGGATCCCGATACACGATTACACGAACGGTTATCGTTGTTATACGAAAAAAGCCATGGAGGCGATGGATTTTGATAAAATTGAAGCCGCCGGCTATATCGTCCTTTCTGAAATGTCTTACCAGCTTCACAAAAAAGGTCTGAAAATCGGTGAAATCCCGATAACTTTCGTCAATCGCAGAAGGGGTATTTCAAATCTGTCGCGTGGCGAAATCATCAGCGCCTTCACGAACGTTTTAAGGCTGAAATGGGATTATATGTGGGGGGAGAAGTGAAGCAGCCTAATGTAAATCTCATTGCTTGCGTTATAATTGGCTATATGAATTTTGCGTGTTGGGCAGGCGCGAATTTTGCATCAAATTTTCCGTGCCGCAACGCGAATAAGGTGAGCGTACCATCACCCAATCGTTGAGTCCAGTCGGAGTGGTGGATTTTCTCCTGTTGGTTTGGTATATGATTGGCATGATTTAATTGCAAAAATATGAGAGATTTACATGCTGAGTTTGTGAAGTATGGCAAGAACGCGAAATATTGGATGAGACGGTGTGCGATGATGTTGCCGGAGATAAATCGACGGCGAATTTGGCGTAAAAAAGGATTCGGAAGCATATATGAATATGCGGCTAAGTTGGCTGGGATGAATCACGAGAAGGTGAACGAGTGCCTTCGAATCATGAAGCATATAGAAGATAAGCCGGAGTTGCTTGAGGTTGCTAGAGAAAAAGGACTCGGTGCCGTGAGACCTGTTGCGACAATAGCGACGAAAGAGACGGCGAAGTTGTGGGCTGGGAAGATCGAAGTGATGAGCAAGCATACGCTGACTACTTATGTAAGAGATTATAAGAATGGCCGTCCCGGGACGGCCGATGAACAGGAGGTGACGGTCAAGCTCAGGGCAAAACTTGCCAAGAGATTCGAAGAATTCAAAAAGAGGGCTGATTTCGAGAAATTGCTTGAAAAGTTTATGGACGAAGTTGATGCAGAACCCAAGCCCGAACCCGTGAAAACAGAATCAAAACACATTCCCACCTCTATCAAGAAGTACGTCGCAATAAAAACGAACGGTCTCTGCGCCCATCCCGGTTGCAATAAACCAGCCACCGAGTTCCATCATACCGCCAGATTCTCCCTCCGCAACGAGCACAACCCCGACCAAATCACGCCTCTCTGCAAAGCCCATCACGATCTTGCCCACCTCGGTCTCATTGCCAACGAAGAGAAACAACCATACGAGTGGCAACTGCGTACCTTCCCCGACACGACCAACCATAAATACCAGGTCGACCAGCTCGTGCAGGCGTACAGGACGGGCTAACCCTTCTGTATCTCCCAGAACCCCTCCCCGAAAACCGTGTAATCCAACCTGTTTTCATCGGGATTCTTGGGATCGAATTGTTGATTGACGAAATATATTAACGAGGCAGGTTTTCGCCATACATTGGCGGTCCCATGCAAAACACCTTTTGGGATAAACAGAAGCTGTGCTTTGCCATCACCCATGACAAATCGTTGTTTCGCTTCGTAAGTGGGCGAATCTTCTCTCAAGTCCATTAGCCCGATAAGCAATCTGCTTGAAGGCGGAACAAACCAAACATCATCTTGTTTTAAATGGTAATGGCCGGCCTTGATAGCCCCGGGCAAAACCTCGGAATAATTAGCCTGCTTGATTTCGAAACCGGGGAATTCGCTCATTTCGCCATCAACAACTCGAGAAATTTCAGAAAAACTCCCGCCGCAATCGGAAAACTTCTTAAGATCAATCAACTTAACACCTTCAATGAGCCGTTTCGTAAAATAGTTTTGAACCGAAGATTTTTTAGTATACTTACTCGAAATTTTCATGATCTTGCAAATTAACGTTCTCTGACAAGCTTAGCAGGGACTCCCGCATAAACACAATGAGAGGCGGCATTTTTAGTGACAACGGCTCCTGCTCCTACAACAGTGCTATCTCCTATTTTGACGCCATCCAAAATAGTTACATTTGCTCCTATCCATACATCATTTCCGATAGATATGCCTTTTGTTTTAATACCTTGCTTTGTGATGGGTGTATTTTTATCTTCAAAAATATGGTTCGCGGGAATTATTACGGCGCCTGTAGCAACCCGGACGTCGTTACCGACATGTAGCCCGCCATGTCCATAAATTACACAATACGGGTTGAACGAACAGTTCGCTATCACAACATTGTTGCCGATAACAATCTTGCCTGCGCCAAATATTTTCGCCCGTCGCGATATCCGCACATTTTTTCCGATCTTGGCAAAAATAATTTTTCGATAAGAATAAGCCAATAAATTGCGCAAAAAATCTGCAGTCATTATCAAAATATCTCTTTTGCAATATTTTTCGGCTTTTAAATTTTTAAATACGTTCATTTATAAACTTTAAAATTTTCTTACTTCTTGCATCCCAAGTGAAATTTAACCCATCTTTATAGGCATTATCAATAAGCTTTTCTTTATTTTTCAAATCCAGCGCTTTGCGCAAAATTTCTTCCAGGCTTTTAAGATCGCCGGCCTTGAATAACAAAGAGTTTTTTTCGTTCAAAATTTCGGTCAACGAAGGCAAGTCGGCAGCGATAATCAACCTTTTCGCGAGCATGTATTCAAATAATTTCAAAGGAGACGTATAAAGTTCGGAAATCTTCGAGCCCGGCATATTTGGCAACACCAAAAAGTCTGCAGTCTTCAAGTACAAAGGTGTTTTTTTGTACTCGACGTGCCCAACAAAAACGACATTTTTAATGTCCAAATCGGAAACGATATTTTTCAATCTCTCGGAATCTTTTTCGTCAAAACTTCCGCCAACGATATACAACAAAGCCTTATCGGAAACGGATTTGAAAGCTTTCAAAAGCAAATCAACGCCTTTCCACTCATACAAAGATCCACTGTAAAGAAAAACAGGCAAGTCGCTTGCTTGGGCTTTGTTTGTTTCTATGTCGAACAACTCTTTTTTAACGCCATCACGAGCCAAAATCACATTGCCGGGTACATTCTTTTTCAACCCCTCCGAAATAACAATTACGCCCGAGAACGTTTTAAGTAAAAACCAATATACCGACTTCCCGATCCACGATTGCGGGAAGTTATGTAGTTCCAAAAACTTCCTTCGCTTAAAAAACAGAAACAATCCGAGAAAAGGATCTCTTGTGTAAATCACATCCGTCCTCTTAAACATCAAATGGAACGCAACGAATTTATAAAAGCTCAAAGACTGTATCGCAAAAGCGATTTCACTTAAAATTCGCCCCCCGGAAATCATTTTTGAAAAAAACAAATCCAAGCACCAAATTCTTTTAACAGGGAGGGTTTTATCGATATTATAAAAAGCAGAAATATCATCAGAGCCTTTACACCCAAACCTGCGCGGCAATAATAATTCAACACCCGCTCCGGAATTCAAAAAGGATTCGCAGTTATATGCGACCTGTATGCCGTTAGCCTTCTCGCTCGGCATCAGCAAATTCGTTATATAATAAATTTTCATTTCTTTCTGATTACTACTATCCCGTGATCAACGCGAAATTTCAATTTATCGGCCAAGATATGCGCCAACCATTCCAGTCTTAAAACTCCGAACAAAGGTATGCCCGCCGAAAGTTCTTTTTGATACTCGACTTCGAATCCCGGCATCCCCCTTTTACATAAATTCGCGACCCATTTGTTCGAATAAGGCCTGACATGATCGATTTTATCCCAAAATTGTTGGCAATCTCTCCACGTCGTGAGAACGAACCTTCCGCCCGGCTTTAACACCCGAAACACTTCTGCAAACATTTTGAAAACATCATTGAGTTCAAGATGCTCGATTAAATCTTTTGCAATAACCATATCGAAATGATCGTTGTCGAATTTCAAATCAGTCGCGGAAGAAACGGAAATATTTTTCAAACCTTGTGATTTCAATTTTTCTATTTTCGCGGCGTCTATATCTATACCGCAAATCACATCCGCATATTTTTCCTCAAGATACCCATCTCCACAACCTATATCGAGCACTGATTTTGGAGAAAACTTTTTTATAAAACTCTCTATATACCTGGTTGTATCTATTCTCGCCTGATCGTTTTTCGGAGTACAAGGTCTGATGATTCCACTCATATAATTAGCAAATTTTATAATTTAAATTCTTCATTCTGTCCGCAATCGGTTTCGCCGGAGAGCCGACTGCTATTTTATAAGACGGAATATCTTTTGTTACGACAGAACCCGCTCCGATCACGGCACCGTCACCAATCGTTACCCCCGGGAGAATAGTGCAATTCGTGCCTATCCAAACATAATCACCGATCTTAATAGGAGCATAAATCGATTTAAAATCCGAACTTCTAACATCATGAGATCCGGTTAGAAAAAAGCTATAACCGGATATGTTAACATGCTTGCCTATGATTATTTTGTCACGCGACTGGAAAAGATTGTTTCTACCTATAAAAACATCGTCCCCGATTTCGATATTGCCCGGTGCGACAAACAAATTTGACCTCCCTATTTGTGTATTAAAAGTCAACTTGGCGCCCGCCATTTTCATGAGCAAGATTTTGTTGAAATTAAAAAGACAATGATAGACAAGAAACCTGAAAAATTTATTTTTCAACGAAGGTAATTTATCGCGAAAGATAAAATTATATAAGCGACACGAAAATTTTTGCGACTTCGACATGCGAAAATTCTTTTACTTTTTGCGAACTGGATTTTATCAAATTATCTCTCAAATTAGAATCGGAAATAACCTTTATCATCTCTTTAACAAAACCATCGACATCTCGAGGCTCAACCGGATTACAATCCGCAGGGACGATATCTCGAACACCACCGACATCGGTAGAAACAAAAGCGGTTCCAAGAGCCATCGCCTCAAGAATAACGCGCGGGAATCCCTCCTGCCGCGACGGCATAATCAGAAGTTCGCTCTCGGCTATATGTTTTTGTACATCACGATTGGACAAGGCGCCTGTCATTTTCACATGAGGGTTGTCGCCAAGCTCGTTTTTCAAACTCCCGAACAAAGGGCCATCGCCGATAATTACAAAAGATAAATCTGCATTTGTTCGCAAACATTGCGAAATTATTTCGGGAAGCAAATCCGCACCTTTTCTCGGAGCAAGCCAGTGTACGAACACAATCTGATTTCGCACCTTTTTGATGTTGCCGACATCGAAGCGATCCAAGTTTATGCTATTCGGCAAAATCTTAATTTTCCCCGGAGAAACGTGGAAAACTTTAGTATAAAAATCCGCCATGCTTTTCGTTCCGGTGACCAAAAAACTGCACAACATCAAGCAAAATTTTAACGGCAAATCGTCAAAAAACTTCCATCGAAAATCGAACCATCTTCTATCACTTCCATATGATTGATAAGCCTCGCAATGCCAATAATAAAAACGCCCGCCGGTGCCTCTGTAAATAAGTCCACCGATAATCCCCGACCAATAAGAATAATGCACGTAGAAATTTTTAAATCCACGAATCCTAAACCACAAAAAACACAAAAACCTCTCTGCAAAACTCAAAACCGGGAAAGTAAAACGTTGACGATATACGCGTTTTACGTTTTTCAAAACCGGCGAACCCTTCCCATACTCAATAAAAAGCAAAACATCTACATGCTTACCGATCTCGTCTATCAGATCGAGTGTATGCGAAAAATGAGTCGAACTATTCTCGTCATATTCCGGCAATACGAACACTAATTTTTTATTTGCAGATCCCAAGGTATGTATCGGCGTAAAATTTTAAAGCCTTGCTATACTCAAATTTCTGGACTGATTTTCGTCCCTCTTCGGCGATTTTTTCGGCATCAGCGATATTTTTGCATACCCAAATCATCTTATCGGCGATATCGCGCGCCGACCAATCGATAAAAAAAGCATTCTCAATGTGTTTTGCCCCGCTTAGCGGGACAAAACTTGAGCTTGAATGTATTGCGCTGAGAGCGCTTTGCTTCTCTGCGCTGACAACTTCATTCATAATCCCAACCTTGGTCGTAAGACACAAAGCACCGCAAGCCATAGCCTCAAGAGTAACACGCGGCCCGCCTTCGTTATAAGAAGTCATCACGATCGCGGCACTCTCTCTGTAAATTTGAGCGACATCCTCTCTCGTGGGCAACCAGCCGAGCAGCTCGATATTTTTCGATACCCTTTTTTGAACAAAATCTTTCATGCTCCCGTCACCTATAATTTTTAAAAGAAAATCGGGGATCTCTTTCGCGACCATATCCGCGGCATCGAGAAGTAAATCAAGCCCCTTGTTTTTCTCCAGCCGCCCGCAAAAAACGAACTGCTTTGGATTTCTTACCGCGTCCGTAGTTTTAAAAACATCAAAATCCAAATAAAACGCAGGAATATCTAATATTTTCTCCTGTGGGAACGCCAACTTTTCAACGACATATTTATAAGTATCGGACTTGTTTATCAGCCTTAAATGCGGGATTGCCGATCGCCTTTTTTTGAAAAATCCATCCAAGGTTGCCCGTTCAATCTTTTCCATCAAATTCTCGGCTTTCGGATACCCCGGTATATGCATGAGCTCGACAACGTAAGGCACATTCAACTCTTTCCCGAGCCTCATCGCCGCCTTCACATTTGCAAATAGGGGAGGAATCGCATGTGCGGAGACAATATCAAACGGATTTTCGCGATATATTTCGCGAGCTTTTTTAAGTATGAAATTCTTGTGAGTAAAAAAATCAAAATGCAAAAATTTACTTTTTCCCGACGGATACAAATAAACATTGTTGTGTATCTTTATAACCTTCCCATCCCCGTTACTCGGCAATATTACCGAAACACGATCCCAGTGTTTCGAAAAACCTCGGAGCATTTCATGAAAAACATTCCGCTTGCCATAAGCAATCCCGCTATCTCCGCTCAGCATTAAGATATGTTTTTGAACCATTCAATAGTTTTTTTAAGCCCATGTTCGAATTTAATTTTTGGTTCAAATCCCAATGTTTTTTTTGCGAGTGTTATGTCGGGCCTCCTCACTTTCGGATCATCCTGTGGAAGATTTTTATAAACTATTTTGCTTTTTGAATCTGTTAATTCGACGATTTTTTCGGCCAAAGCCTTTATCGAATACTCTTCAGGATTACCGATATTAACCGGCCCTTTGAAATCTTTTGTCGCCATCAAAGCCAAAATCCCATCAACCATATCGTCAACATAACAGAAAGATCTTGTCTGGTAACCGTCACCATAAATCGTAATCGATTTGCCGGACAATGCCTGTGTAATGAAGTTCGGAATAACTCTTCCATCATGTGCTCTCATTTTCGGGCCATATGTATTAAAAATCCTGACAATCTTGGTGTCCAAACCATATTTGTGCGAATAATTCGTGATCAAACTTTCACCGAATCTTTTTCCTTCGTCGTAACAACTTCTGGGACCTAAACAGTTTACATTCCCGAAATAAGACTCCTTTTGCGGATGCTCAAGAGGATCTCCATAGACCTCGGAAGTTGAAGCTTGCAAAAATCTCGCCTTAAGTTTAACCGCCAAATCCAACATATTTTTTGTTCCCGCCGCACTGACCCAAAGGGTTTCAAGAGGTATTTTTTGGTAATCTATAGGAGACGCGGGACAAGCAAGATTGAAAATCTCGGTTACGTCTTCGAGGTCCAACTCCTCGCCCAAAATTGGGTTGGTGATATCATGCTCAATCAATCTGAAATTAGGATCTTTCATGAGATGATCGATATTTGAGTGATCGCCCGTGATGAAATTATCAACACAAATAACTTTATGTCCGGTCTTAAGTAACCTTTCGCACAGATGACTTCCGATGAAACCTGCTCCGCCTGTGATTAAGATAGACACGATAGATTTAAGTTTAGAGTTCCGAGTTCAGAGCTCATTTTTACCATATATTGAGGTTTTTGGGAAGTTCCTCTAGAATATGCGGGCTTATGAAGTTCATAAAAAAACATATTTGGTTGATCTTGGTCATCGCGTTGAATTTCGCAGTGGTTTTATATCCCGTTGTTTTGACAAGCTTGCCAATTACGCAAACAGACGGCCTGACATACTTCATGACGTCGAAATATCTTGCCGAGACGGGAGATTTTTTCGCGGAATTGCCGGATTACATCCCTGCTAAAGGGGATGAGGCCACTCATATCAACGAGTTTTTACCTGTGCCGATAGTTTATATGGCTTTGATGATTAAAATTACAGGAGAAAGGTTCGTATTAAACGGAGGAGCCCTAGGACTTCTATTCGTTCTTTCCAATATTTATCTATACCTTTTTGCTGAAAAACTGACGAACAATAAAGCGGCCGCCTTGGTCACGACTTTGTTAAGCGCAATAAGTTTCAGGTTCTATTATCTTTTTTGGGGCGGAAATTGGGCAAACGTTTGCGCGATGATTTTGAGTGTACCGGCTCTTTATTACGCGTTGGATTACCTTCGAGGAAACAAAATAAAAGATCTGATTTTAATGTCCGTTTTCTTGCTTCTTACGGCCGGAAGCCACACGGTTCATTTCTTGTTCACCGCACTACTGATTGCTGCTCTTTTTATAGGAGTAAAAGTTTTGAAAAACACGGAACTGAAACTGCCTGAAATCAAGTTGAAAGTCGGCTCTTTGGCGGAAAAAACTTTAAAATCCGGAGTGGCGATTTTCTTGATTGTATCTGCGGCTTTTCTTGTTACTTTCATACCTTTTGCGTTGGCGGGGACGAGAACTTATTGGGTCTCAGAGTGGATTAATTACATGCTGGCATTGGATAAAGTGCCGAACTTTTGGCACTACGGCGCAATTGCAGATTGTTCGATAATCATTATCCTCGGCATGCTCGGACTTATTTACGCGATATATAAGCAAAAATGGGAAATTGCAACTCTCGGGATTATGTCTTTCGTGATAGTGAATATTACGAATTTCTTGGTGCCGGATGATGTATGGCTAAGCCTTTTTATTTATCGGTATCAAGCGTTTCATTTCATTGTTTTGGCTTTGTTAAGCTCTTATTTCGCATTTGAAATTTCATCTAAAGAACCGAAATTAAGGAAGCTGATGATCGCACTTATGACACTCGCCGTACTGAGTCACGTCGCGAAAACCGGATACGTGATGTATAAAATCGAACCTGCGATCACTGAAGATGAATATTCCGCAGTGGAGTATATGCAGGAAACGGGCGAAGGTTTCTGGCTTATAAACAACATCGAAACAGACTCGTCTTTCAGGTCTTACGAATGGATTTTGGCATATGGTGACAGCGATAAGACGAAACGAAGCGAGGAAATAAACACCTCGGCACTCGCAGAGCCATATATAATTGTTCAAGATACAGAAGCCCTTTCCAGCGACGAATTAACACTTATAAAAGATTACGAAGAGGTTGCCGAATTCGGTACCGTAACGATTTTTAAAAAATAAACATGCGTGCACTGATAAACAAAATCCCGCCTCATTTCAGGCAATTCATAAAGTTCTGTGTAGTCGGGACGATAAGCATGTTCGTAGACATCGGGCTCTATACGTTTTTCACAAGGATATTCCATTTCCATTACCTCTTGGCGAACCTGTTATCTTTCGTCGTGGCGCTTGCGAACAGTTACACTCTAAATAGGAAATTCACATTCGGCAGTACTCATAAAAAAGTCGGCGTACAGTTTACAAAATATCTTACGGTTTACGTGATAGGGCTTGGGATTTCGGAAGCGTTTTTATATGTTTTCATAAACAAATTCGGGCTTTACGATTTGATCGCTAAACCACTGGTAATAGGCATTGTTCTTATCTGGAATTTTATCGGAAGTAAATTCTTTATTTTCGACAGAGACGCGAAAAAAGACTCTCGAGCAGATACAAATTCCTCTCCCAATTAAATTTACCGGAAACGAATTTATAAGCTTCTTCGGTTTTGTTGGTATCCGGATTACTAAGTGCGGCCTCGATTTTTTTTGCCAAATCTTCCGCGTTTTTGCTCTCCGCCAATGTCGCGGTTTTCTCATTTGCGACTTCGGTTGTACCGAGTATATCGCTTGCCACAACGGGAGTTTTTAAATACATCGCTTCGACAACAGTGTGGGGGAGTCCTTCGTAAATTGAGTTTAAGACAAACAAATCAGCATTTGCTACTTCGCGAAGAGTTTCTCGACGCGACAAAGCTCCCTTGAAAACGACCCTATCAGCCAAACCGAGTTGAGACGCCAAAGATTTTAAATTATTGAGTTCGGGTCCACTACCGACAACAACTAATTTTGGCGCATGATTTTGCAACAAGCTCATTGCCTCGATTATTCCCGCAATATTTTTATGCTTCACCAATCTGCCAACGGTTACAACAGATTTATCTTCGCCAAGTTTTTTGTCCGGTTCCGGCACCGAGACGGCATTGTAAATTACATCGATTTTCGTAGTCGGCACGGAATAATAATTGCACAAAATATCTCTCAAGTATTCGCTTGGTACGACAATCGCATCGGCCCTGTGGAACGATTTTAATTGCAATTTTCTTAAAAATCCACCACCTCCGCTTTCCAAGAATTCATCAAGGTTCTTATCTGTTTTTCCGTTCGAACTGGCGGTTTCCCAAGCAATATCGCCTACGAATTTCATCACGATCGGCTTCTTCAATTTTTTTGCGGCTAAGCTGCCAAAATATCCGACAACGAGAGGTCCTTGCAGATAAATTAAATCGCAATCACGTCCATGTTTTAGTATTGAAAAATAAAGATCCATTTGTCTTATAAAAGATCCAATCACGGGTATTTTTCTTGAAAACCCCTTCCGTACTTTTAATAAATGCGATCCGGCCAATTCGTCACTTTTATCCCCAAAAGCGACAACCGAAACGTCGTGATTTTTCAGTCTGTGCGTAAGCTCCCACGTATAAGTCGCGGGACCGCCGATTTCAGGAGGAAAAATTGGTGTAACTATTAATATTTTCATTTCGTGCAATAAACGTAAAAACCGGATTGGCAATTGCCTATTTTTATCAAACTGTCGAGTGGCTTAAACAGAAAGGATAATCTTCCAACTACCGGTAAAAACCCGAATAAAGTTTCAAAATACCCCTTCGACTGAACAATCTCTACATGCGCGAAATCTCGAAAAAGATATCGCACGCCATCCTGTGAATATCTGTAATAATCTTTGTAGTTTTTATTCCCGTGATAAGGATAGAAAAAAGGTAACCACACAAGAAGTTTCCCGCCCTTTTTTAATATTCTGAAAATTTCATCGGCAACTTTTATAGGGTTATAACAATGTTCCAAAACGGCTTTGCAAATTGCGGCATCGGCATAATTATCTTCGAGAGGGAGATTGTGTACATCCCCAACTATTGACGGAGAATAAACCGCTTGGTCTACCGTTAAATATTTGGAATTCGCAAACCAATCACGATACTGTGCCATATCTTTTTGAAACGGCGTACCGCCTCCGACATCAACGATCACTTTTTCTTTCGCAATCTCTTTTAAACAATTTTCGAAAAATTTCTTTGGATTCATGCGAAAAGATTTTTATTTTCTTTCACCCAATTAAACAATTTCTTAACCCCCTCTTCAACGGAAACCTTCGGTTCCCATCCGAATTCTCGTTTTGCTTTCGCGATGTCGCAAACGAAAACCGGCTGATCTCCCGGCCTCCAATCGGAAAATTTATATTCAAGCTTTTTACCCGTAAAACTCTCTATAAACGCTATTAATTCCAAAAGCGACATCTGGTTTTTCGACCCTCCGCCGATGTTGTAAACATTTCCACTAACCTTATCGATGTTTTTTATAATCGAATCGTAAGCCGCCACCAAATCTTCCACAAAAAGCACATCTCTGACCTGTTTCCCATCTCCGTAAATCGTCAAATTTTTATTCAAAACAGTTGCAATAATGAACCACGCAACCCAACCCTGATCCTCTACTCCGAACTGCCTATATCCGTAAATGCAAGATTGCCTGCAAACCACAGTTTTCAATCCATAAATTCTCGAATAATCGCGAACATACTGGTCTGCCGATCCCTTGCTACAGCCATAAGGGGAGTGGAAATCAAGCAGTCTGTTTTCCGGTACTCCGTCCGGCAAATCGGCATACTCGTATCTCCCATTTCTCTCAACGGTCTTGATATCCTCCATCCCGCCATAAACCTTATTTGTCGAAGAGTAGATGACAATAGGTTGCTTCGGAGCCAACCTGCATGCTTCAAGCATATTAAAAGTCCCCAAAGCATTGATTTCAAAATCCTCTCTCGGATTCACGACGGAAGTGGTGACAGCGACTTGTGCCGCCAAATGTATAACAACATCATACCCTTCTGCTACCGCTTTTTTTATCTCTTCGAAATTCCTGGTATCACCCCTGATGACTTTCACGGTAGGATGATTTTTCTTGAGCCATTCAAGGTTGCTTTCCGTCCCTTTTCTTGAAAAGTTATCAAAAATCGTTACTTCATGACCCAGTCCGAGGAAATAATTCGTAGCATTCGAACCTATAAATCCGGCACCACCGGTTATTAAAATTTTCATTGTTGGGGAATTAGGATGTTAGGACCTGCACCCGTATTATGTACCAGTCTACTATCTACAGTCTACGGTCTGCCCGATTATACACAAATTGACGTAACCGCTCCAGTTACTGTTGCGACACAACCCCAATCAAGCCGGCGTGTATATCCTTCATGATTGCGATTTTAAAAGCCCCTCATGAAATGAAGGGCTTTTTTTGAAGAATAAAAATCATTTAACCTCCGTAGATAAAAATATCAGAAATTGTCCCGTCAAAATCCTTTTCATCCTGCACTGCATCCGCACATACATTATCTCTTCCAATGACTAATGGCTTTGTAGCATTGCTTGAACTTATTTTACCACTTACCGACTGTGAACCACATTTTTGCCAATCAACATACATAGCGATTTCACTTCCAGTATAAACAAAGACTACCAGTTGCAATGATCCATCAACAGAACAAGAACCTGATGTAACTGAGTACTTAGTATCATCGACAGAAATAACACCTTCATATTTCCCATCTTCAATTTTCAACATATATAACGGTTGACCACATTGATCAGTTTGTTTGGCAATAATAGCTTGCTGATCTCCTGTATTCAATGCGTCAACCTCCGTAGTTACATGAACTACCAACCAATTCTCTGGATTAAACTGAGACTCATCATTAAATCTGATGTAAGTATCCGAGCCGCTAAAATCGAATAAACCTATCTCTGGACTTATAATAACATCAACTGAAACTCCTGAAATATCATCGGCTACGGCTTTATAAATAGAATCCTCTGTTAAAGATGAAAGCCTTCCACTACTGAGCTTGCTGTAATCATGTAAAGTGAAAATTGCTTCTAATGTATGATCATAATTATCATTATCATTATAATTATAATTTGATAATATGGGCCAGCTCCCATCCGTTTGATTATCATAATTTCCACCAATTATAACCGGGACCGTACAAGTATTCGTACCACCGCTATTTGTTGTAACCGTAAGAGTTGCTTCATACTCTCCTGCATCCGAATAAGTATTATAATCAATAGTCCTGGATGAAGAACCCGTATTCCCATCACCAAAATTCCATGCATAAGTTGCAATATCGCCACTGGTTTCGGAAGCATCAAATTTTAATTGACTATCTTCAAAACCAACATAAACATCTTCTCCATTATTATCAAAATTACTACCACAATCCACACTTAGACTTGTCTTTGTGGTTGAACTTGTAGCCGGAGAAGAAGTTTTCGTATTTTTGCTAGAAGTTGTGCTTGTAGTCGATCCGGTAACCGATTTCAAAGCTCCAAAGAAATTCGAAGTCGTTCCAAATACAATTGCAACGATGAGCAAAGTCGCGGCAATCCCTCCCAATATCCATTTTCTTTTGGACTTATTAGGGTGGTCAGATGAGATGTCCGGGATTTTTGTTTGCGCCATTTTTGTTTTGGTTATGGATTATCGTATAATTATAACATGAACGCCCCCCCCCGCGCAAGCCCCGGGCCTGACAATATTATTTAACTCTGAACGTCTCTTTGTTTGCTTCTTGAAGAATTTTGATTGTTGCGCCAACCGAAAGATTGTCGCTCTTTAAAAGCACCAATCTGTTATTAAGCTGGCTAAGTAACGGCGTTAAAAATTCATCAGCCCATGATGGCGACAACGTTAATACTCCGGAAAAATCCATCTCCAACTCTTCATTTTTAGGAAAGTCGCGCAAGGTTGACTGAAAAGCCTTAAATGCCTCTCTCCCCAATTCGCGTGAAATCAATGTTTTGCCGAATTTTTCAAGTTGCAATTTCATATACATTTTTCTCTTTAAAAGATATTAAAATTCTATTTTCGCCAGACATCCTCGTACAACACGTTGGCCACGTGTGACACGAAATACTTTATCTTGCCCTTTCATGCGTACCTCGGCGTCACCGCTGGTAAAAAACAAATCAATTGGCCGATCGGCAACGACCTCGCGAACAAGCTTAAGTCCATTACCACGCTTTTCCGGCGCACGTCCGGAAACAAATTCCGTAAATGCCACTTTTACCGCCTCCACGTGATTTGAAAGTTTCGGCCGAGCCTGCCTTAATGTTGCCAAAACACCCAACCCTCTATCGGCAAGGACAATGATTCGCTTTTCAAGATCATACCCGAAAAAGATTCCCGCAGTATCCGGCCATTTTCCCAAATTATGGGCGAATGAATTATCGCCGATTTCTCCGGTAATTAAAACAATCAAAGAATATAATTCTTCAAACCCCGGTTTCCGTATTAGGATATCCTGCATTTTGGTCAGCCTTGCGTTAAAAATGGTCCCGCCTCCTTTTTTGATCGCAACCAATTTACCGTTTTCATCCCAGCGACGAAGCGTATTCAAAGAAACGCCCAGATATTCTGCGGCTTGACCAATTGTAAGCAGTTTTTCTTCCATGCTTTCATGATATCATATCGTCCAAACCTACACAACTATCCATCAAATCTACCCAAAAATATGGCAATCTACTCGTTGACCGTCTGTAGCTCCTCACTTGAACGCTTTCAATATTAAAGAAACTATTTGTTGAATATTGAAGCAAACCTTGCTTCGCTCATAACTTTCATTACTTCTTCGGGCGAAAAAACTTTCCCGTTAATAGCGACATAAACACCTGGTTCAAGTTCTTCAAGTTTAGCAATGGCGTAACCAAGATTAAAAGGCCCTAGACTACAATACTTTTCATCTCCCCCCATACCCCTCCTCAACCTTATCTACAATCTTCTCCCACCCATACCGCTCTCGTACCATCGCCAGGGCATTCCTTTTCAAATTCAACAGTTTTCCTCTATCTGTGAAAACCGAAATTATCGCATTAGCCAGCGAATCCGGCTGATCCGGTTCAACGAATATGCCGGTTTCTCCATCAACAACGAAATCCTTAATCCCACCACTTGGGCAAGTTATAACGGGTATACCGCACGCCATTGCCTCGATAAACGAAACACCGAACCCTTCAAACCTCGAAGGTCTGACGAATAAATTCGACCCTCGCAGTAACCCGGGAATATCTTTGTGCGCCAAGGTTCCCAAAAATTTCACACTGTTTGCAACTCCGAGCGTTTTCGCGAGGCTTCGCAATTCGTCCTCCATTGGCCCTTCTCCCGCTATTGCGAGCGTAGCCTCGGGGAATTCTGTCGCAACCTTTGAAAATGCGCGAATCAGCGTGTCTATACCGTTTCTGGGGATCAATGTTGACGTAGTCACTACCTTGTAACCATCCACAATTCCATAGGGAGTTTTGCTGTCGCAAAACGACTTATTAGATTGCGCAAGGAATACTCCGTGTCCTTGCGCCGCGGGATGAAAAATCTCAGTATCGACCCCGTTTGGCACAATCATCGTCTTTTTAGCCCCGAGCATAATCGCTTTTCCCTCCGAATAAGTGCTTACACATCCGCAAATATCGGTGTTTTTCATTGCGAATTTCACCCATCTCTCGGCAAGCATCAGCCACAATCGCGAAAAAATCTTCATAAACCCTCCGCGTATAACCATCTCCTCCTTATAAGCCAAAGGATTTTGGATGGTTTGATAAAGAGGTATCTTGAACTCCCTCTTAAGTTTCGCCGCAACATAACCCTGCGGGAGGGTCTGTTTAGAATGTAAAATGTCGATCTTGTTTTTGCGCAAAAATTTGCGAATCTCTTTCAAAGCCGCTCTCGCATAAAACAGACTGTAAAGATTTCTAACCTGCTTATATTGAACGGTATGAACCGAAATACTTCGGCCCCACCAAGGTCGAGAGGATTCAGGTCGCCACAGATAAATAAAACTCGTTTCATTTAATTTTATGTAAAATTGCGGAAATAAAACTTACTCCCGGCCACGGCACGATTTTCATCAACGAGACGACCATTTTCACCATAAATCCAGTATCCAAATTTCTAAAATCATCATCGCCCCTATAATAAATCGGCATCTCCTCGCCTCCAAATCTGCTTTTGAAAAACGCATGCGTACTCCCTTTCAAACTGCTTCCGAAATCAACTTCGTTTAACTTAGTCTCGCAAGCCCTCTTGATCGCGAACGCATACAACGCGTTATTCACTCCGAAATTGGAAAACTTTTCATTCGAACAGTTTCCCCAAACATGCATCCGCCCGTTATAAACAAACGTCAGCAACCCTCCTATAAATCGCCCGTCATACTCCGCCAAATACAGCTCCATCTTGTTGGCAAAAAGCTTCTTCAATTCGTGAAAAGCGCGCAAAGGTAACGGCACCCTTCCGAGCCTGAGTATTGTCCGCACATACAGACGATAATATCCATCCAAATGTTTGTAATCGTTCTCGAATTTGAAAACCTGAATCCCTTCTCTTTGCGCCCTATGAATCATATTGCGGTGTTTCTGATGCACGGTGTTTTTTAAAATATCTTCATACGTGCTACCAGCAACCTTTAACGAAAAAGTACAAAATGGCGACACCTTAAACCCGGGCAATTTTTTTACTGAAAAAACTTCAACACCATCGGGTATTTTAATTTTCCCAAGAGGCCCGCAATAATCCGCGAGCGGCAAAGATTTTTTATTGAAAATCGGCAAAAGTCCGTCTTTCGTCATGATCCCTTCGTCTTTTCCGCGAAAAATTTTTCCCAAAAAAATCATCCACTCGTATTTGTGGAAAATCGTGCCGTCGTGTTCTACCGAAAATTTATTCCAACCTTCAGATAACATTTGCAAGCTTGTTTAAAACTCTCGGATGCAAAGGCAAATTTATCACCGTTCGTGTCAAAATAGAAGCGTGCGGACATCCGTGCGTCTCCGCATTATACCAAAGCCTGTCTGCAAAAACTCCGGCTCGTCGCAGATGCAATAAAATCAAATCCCTTGCGGCGAAATCATCTTTCCTTAATCTGATTGAAAAATTACACGGCACAGACCCCTCCGGCATCTCTTGCATATAAAAATATTCGCAAAAACCTTTTTTCAAAAATTGTTCCTTGAGTTGATAATAGATGCGCAAATTTCTATCGGGGTCGAGACGGTTCTTTGTCACTTCGTAAAGCCCGCTGATTATCCTCGGGGCTTTTGCCACATCCATTCTTTCCTCATCGTCAAAGTCGGAAATGGGAATGCTCTTCCTGGCTCTTACAAAATTCAAAACACCTCTTTCGGCACCGCGAAGTCGTATTAAACAATCTCTAAAATCATTAAAAGAAAACTTCTCTTGTTTTATCGCGCCATAAGCCGAAAGCAGATCTTCGTTTTTCGAAACGACAAAACCTCCTCTCAAGTTAGGAAGCTGTTTATACATGCTGTACAAGCCGTAATCGCCCTCAAGATCCTTTGTTAAAAAGTGCGCGCAATCTTCGATAATCAAGACCTTGCCGTTCTTTATTTTAGGCAACGTTTTTCTCGCTCCGAAAGTATGACAAAGAAGAATGGCCCCGACGTCATCAAGATCGTCGGGCATTATTTTCAGATTGAAAGTTTCCATGTCGCAATCGGCGAATTTCACCGAAAACCCGTTCCGTTTCACCACTTCCGGCACCGTCGGACATATAAATGCCGGCACCAAAATCCTCCTCTTTTTAATTTCGGAAAGGCGGCTGTGTTTCAAAAGAAAATCCAGCCCCGATCGGAGCAGGTTGAAGTCATATCCATACCTTTTTCGAAAAAAAGCGCGAGGAAAGTCGGGGATCCTGAATGCAGGCAGATTGTCTATGTACATATTATATTGGTGACCAACGATTCAAACGTAGTGAATTTCAACTTAAACTTCTCTCTCAGGTTGTAAAGTTTCATCGCGAGCTTGGTGTAATTTTCGCCACCGCAATAAGATGACAAATCAGAGCTTTCAAACTCCCAAGAGTGCATCAAAAATACAAGATGAGGCTTAACATTATGCCTTTTTTGAACAAGCAAAATCCTCATAATGACATCTTCCAACTCCTCGTCTTTCAAGTTTACCAAATAATATAAATTCAAAACCCAATAAAGCGAAACCGGCACAACCAATGCGCGTCTTTGGAAATGCGGGAGAGGATCGAAACTTACCGGAACTCCCTTTATACCGCAAACTTCGTAAGGCAACGGAGCCGTCATCCCGAAATCACGCCCTCTGTGCGAAGCGAAAGACGAATCGTATTTGAATCCGAATTCCGAAAGCATTTTTATCGTCTCGTGTGAAGCGGACATATTCGGCGCACGAAAGCTCAAAGGTTTTCGCAACCCCGCCTCCGAAAAATTCTTCAGAATCTGATCCAAAAACAAAGCTTTTTCCGACCTGGTCGTCGGTCTGTCGTCCAAGAACCATTTAACTCCGCTCCAAAGTTCATGGAACATCCCATGTACGCCTATTTCATGTCCGCTCGCCTCGAAACTTTTCAGGGTATCGGCGAGATGAGGAACGAGATCTCCTTGCACGAAAAGCGTGGATTTGAACTCTTGTTGTTCGGAAAAATTTTTAAAACTGTCGAAAAACTTACCGCAAGTATGAAGTGTCGGCCGAATATCGCCATCGTCGTTGTTTGATCCGAAATTGTTTTCGACATCAACGGTGATAGAGCAAAGAATCGGCTCATCGATCGTAATTTTCCGAATTGCCATTTTGGTCATGCTCAAATGTCTCATCGCTTGCCCCCAGAATCTGTGCGGCAGTCGCGGTTCGCGCAAAAGATCTCGCCATTTCGTGATTGCCGGTACGCCCTTAAGCCTCATATAAACTCTGGAATAAACATCGAAAGTTTTTTGCGCGCAATTGTCCCAAGTGAGTCCGGACTCGCTAAGTATTATTCTGCTTGCCTCCCCCATTCTTTTGAGGTGCGGATTTTCAATCATCATCTCCAAATACTGTTTTATCTCGATATGGCTTCCCGGTTGCACCAAAAACCCGTTTACGTTTTCCTTCACGAGCTTATCGTTATCGCCGACTTGAGTTGCCAAAATCGGCAACCCGCACGCACAAGCCTCCATCAACGTCAGAGATTGACCTTCGGAATAAGAGGGGAGAACGAATACATCGCAAGATTTATACTCCTTTATCAGATCTTCACCTTCAAGCCTGCCCAAAAACTTCACAATCCTCGTTAAATGCAATTCCCTAACGATTTTTCTTAGTTTTTCTATCTCATACCCGTAACCGACCAAGTGCACTTCGATCTCTTTTTTGTACCCGTCTTTTGTAAGCGCATGTATTCCTTTCAGCAAAACCGGCACGCCTTTTATGGGATCAAAACGCCCGACATACAATATTCTCAAAATCCCGTCATTCGGTTTTTCAACCTCGACTTTATCATAAACCGATACATCGACACCGTTCGGTATGACAACCACATGCTTGTTTACATTTTTTAATTTCAAAAAATTCTCGGCAACGGTGATTTCTTGATCATATTTGATCTTTGTTAAAAGATCGCTCTCGACCTTGGCCGACAGTCCCGATTTTTTATGAAAAAGGCTGGTTCCATGTATCGAATAAATTACCGGCAATCCGCAAAGAAACCTCGCGAATCTCGCGGGATAAGAACTCAAAAAAGCATGAGCGTGTATCAAATCGAAATGTTCTTTTATATGAAGCCTCCTTATGAAAAACCCGGCAAAAACACACCAAGAAAGTCTGGCGAAAATGTTCTTGAATCCACTCGGCACTCCGACTCGATGCACCGTAAATTTCCCATCCATAAATATCTCGTTCCTCGGCATCCAAGGTTTGCCCTTCAGGAGAATATTTCTTGTTACAAGATGCACTTCACATCCGTAATCCGTCACCAGTCTCCTTGAGAGTTCTTTGATATGTTGTTGCGCTCCGCCTATCAGCGGGTCCCAACTGTCTATCACCATACAAATTTTCTTTGGTTTGATTAACATTATTTTTTCGAGAAATATCGAAGGACATTCTACAACACGCCGTCCGAAAATGGAATTTGAGGATGGCGCATCCGGATAAGCGCACGGCTATAAAGTTGACGTACGAAAGAACATTCGGTGTAGGAGCTGTGCACACTATTATAGCATTTCCGCGTCACTCCTCCTCCAGACCGTCCGACAATGAAATTGGAGGACGGTCCTAAACAAGCGAAGGATTGACGCGTAAAATGTTATTCTGTGCAACAGATAGCAAAAAGCATTGCGGTGTGCACAGCTCCTAATGAATATATGAAATCTTTTAGAAATAAAAACTCACTCCTCGCAGTCGTTCTGATAGGCTACAACAGCTTGAAATTTCTCGCGTCATGTATCGAATCCATTAAAAAACAGACTCTTTTTAAGAAAGACCTCCTCGACATAATTTTCATAGATAATCTCTCACACGACGATTCTGCGAAATTCGTACTGGAGAATTATCCGTTTGTCCGCGTATATCAAAATCACTTCAATTTCGGATACGCCGGAGCCGCAAATCAAGGAATAGATCTGACAAGCGCGCCGTATGTAAACATAATTAACCCGGATATCATTCTCGAAAAAGATTTTTATGAAAAAATCATTAAAGCGATTTCACAAAACAAAGCTATAAGTTCCGCCACGGGCAAACTTTTGAAATACGACTTTGAGGCGAACAAAAAAACAAACATCATAGATTCGACGGGATTATTGTTTCATGCGACAACGATAATCACAGACAGGGGGCAGGGCGAAATAGATAAAAAACAGTACGACAAATCGCACGAAGTATGGGGTGTTTCGGGTGCCTGCCCGATTTATCGCAGAGACGCGCTTCTCAAGATAAAAAATGGCGACGACTTTTTCGATTCGCGATTTTTCATGTACAAGGAAGACACGGATCTCGCGTGGAGATTTAACAAGCAAGGACTTAGAGCGATATATGTGCCGTCCGCGGTTGCGTATCACGGAAGAGGAACAGGTGTGGAAACGGGATTTTTCAACAAGAGAAAAGCGCTTTCGCGATTTCAAAGAATTTATTCTTTCAGAAATCACCAATTGATGCTCAAGAAGAATCTTACTTTGAAAGATTTTGCAAAACATCCGCTTGCAATAACCGCATTTGAAACGGCAAGCGTGATTAACGCTATCCGCGAAGGCGTATTTTTTAAATCTTTTAAAATATAGTCAACAATGAGTTTTCTTAAAAAAGTTTATTCGGCGGCACTGTTAATCGTATTAACGGGTCTGTTTTATGTGTACGTGGTTAGGCACGGAGGATTTTCCGAAACGAAGTTGGTCAACATGTCGTACGTATGGGTTCCATGCGCCGTGTTCGGCATAACGGGATTTCTGACGATCAAAGGAAAACATTCTCTTGTGAAAGCGATTACTTGCGCCGTTTTGAGCATCGTATTGCTGGGAGTTTTCTTTATCGAAATTTGGCCCCTGTTGTAACTTCAAAACCTTTCCAGCTCCAAGCACCTCTTAAGCGAACACAGCGCAACTTCCAGCTGTTTCTCGTCCGGCTCTCTTGTCGTGATTTTCTGGAACCAAAGACCGGGCGCGATAATCGCTTTCATGAAAAAAGTATCTTTGTGTTTGGCGCTTAACTTCAAAGCCTCATAAGAAACCCCCGCTATTAACGGGAGCAAAGCGACTCTGCTTGCAAATTTATCAATAAAATTATCGGCGGTCGGGACAACGGTATAAATCAAAATACTTATCAAAATCACTAGCAATATGAAACTCGTTCCGCACCTTGGGTGAAACCTTGTTTGCTTTGTTGCGGAATCCGGAGTCAACGACTTGTCGAGCTCGTACGCCCAGATGGATTTATGCTCCGCACCGTGATACATGAAAACCCTTTTTATATCGGGCAAAAGTGAAATCAAAACGAGGTATGCCAAGAAAAACGAGGTCTTTATTACGCCGTCGACAATGTTGAAAATCAAATAATTTTCATCCAGAAACGGAAATCGAGAACTCAAAAACTCGGTTATCCCGAGGGGCAAGAATTTGAATAAAAATATCGCGAAACCGAAAACCAAAATCATATAAATCGTATAGCCGACAACGGACAGGATTTCTTTCCACAACGGGCGATCGGTCGCCTCCACATGCTCCTTTTCTCCGGCAATATATTCCGCATTCGAAACATTTAAAGACTTGATGCCGATATACATTGATTCAAATAAGTTCACGAGACCTCTCAAAACGGGGAGCCCTAAAATTTTATATTTTTTTGTTAAACTCTTGAACTCAAATTCGCGAGTCTTTATTTTACCATCCTCTTTTCTGACCGAAACCACGAAATGATTCGGAGACCTCATCATTACCCCTTCTATCACGGCTTGTCCGCCCACGGCGAAATCTATTTTTTTCTGCATAAAATTTGTTATTCGCTCCAACTGATTTGCAGTCTTACAATAACTTCCATATAATCGCAAGTAGATTTTGTCAAAACAAACAACAATGAGTAAAAAAATAAAATTCTTAAAAAAACCGATATTAAGCGTAGCATCGGTTGCCATAGTCGCGGTTTTGGCATTTTTCGCCATCACACCCGGTAATAATTTGAATTCTCTGAACGACTCGGATTACAAAATCATAGACGTTCACGAAAATATAGATTCAATGGACCAAGCCGACAAACTGGTCTCCGTCATGGATGCGGTTAATATCTCGCAAACCGTTTTGGTGGGGAGTCCCGAGGAGCTTTTAAACTATACCGGAGAACAAGGCTTCTCAAGCATCGAAGAAAACAACGAAGAAATTTTGAGCATAGCGAATGAATATGATGAAAGATTTTACGCTTTTTGTGCAATAGACCCGGATGATGCCGATAAAGTCGCAACGGCAAAAAAATGTATAGCCGAAGGCGGGACGGGATTGAAGCTCTACAACGGGCACACATTTTTCTACGAATATCCGTTAGACGACGATCGCCTCCTTCCTCTTTATAGATACGCCGAAGAAGAAGGGGTCCCAATGATGATACATGTGAATACGGCTTATTACTTGGATCAGTTTGAAGATGTGCTTACCCTTTATCCCGATTTACAAGTTGTTTGTCCGCATTTCTGTCTGTCTTCAAAAAATCCCGCACAGCTCGCATCGTTGTTTAACGATTTCCCGAATCTCTATGTTGATATAAGTTTCGGCTATCAAGATTATCTTAAAGACGGCTTAACTCGAATTTCCGAAAACATCGACGTATTCAAAGATTTATTTAATAAATACGGTGATAGGTTCTTGTTTGGCACGGTGGCGGTAGTCACGAATGACGAAGAGAAAACCGAAGAATGGCTCGAAGAAACATATCGAACCTATAGAGATTTACTTGAAAAAGACATTTATACGACGGCTCGTGTTACAGACGAAGAAACGGGCGAGCTTGTTTTATTGAACGGGTTGGCCTTGAGTGCCGATGTTTTGGAAAAAATATATTCGGGGAACTGGGAGGGGATTATGACAAGATAGACTCATAATCTTCCGCTATCTCCCATCGTATACGGTATCTCCTCCGCCAAATCTTTCGCCGTGTAACAAAAATCTTTTCTCATCTTTAAATTATCTCCCGCTTTCCCCAGCAAAAACGCGCCCGATTGTGCGGCACTGAAAGGGCTTAACCCTTGAGCCATCAAGCCTCCGCATACTCCGGCCAAAACATCTCCGCTTCCTCCGACAGTCATTCCCGCATTACCGGTTTTATTTAGAGAAATTTCACCGTTAGAAGAGGCGATAGTATCCGTCAAACCTTTTAATAAAATATTTATTGAATATTTTTTAGCGATTTTCGCAACATCTTCGGCATGAAAAAATCTTTCAAACTCGCCTTTATGAGGTGTTATTACAATATTCTCGTTTCCGCCTTCGCTAATCGCACCAATCGCATTCGAATCCAACACGAATTTATGATCGGATTTAATCAACTCTTTTACCGATTGTAAAAACTCTTTCCCGGGCTTGGATCCGGGCCCGATAATTACGCAGTCGGACTCTTTTATAAAATCTTCAATATTATTCAAAAATTCGGGTTTCAAGGAATCTCCTTCGTATCCTCGAACTATAAATTCCGGGCAATAACTTCTTGCGACGGCGACATTACACTTTGGAACAAACAATCTCACGATATCGCAACCGGCATACAAAGCGCCCATTGCGCAAAGAACATGTGCGCCGGAAAACTCACTATCTCCTCCTATAACAAGTACTCGGCCGTTTTCGCCTTTATGCGAGTCGGGTTTTCTGCGTGGGAGGAGGGGTTTGATGTTGGCGAGTGCGAGAGTTTTCATGAAGATTTTTTTCTGAAAATAAATATATCATCAACCGTCCCTTTTTTCCTTGGTAGTTTTGTGGGAATGGGGTCGTTGCCAAACATAAGGATGTCAGAGTCACTTAACATCCATCCTGCCGCATCCGGATTCTTAGACACAAAAGCGGCATTTCTTTCTTGTTCTTGCTTTCTCGCAATTTCAATGATTTTTCTGTATTCGGCGAGAACATTCTCCTCCTTGCCGGTAACAGCTCTGACAATAAGAGCAGCCATGAGATAATTGGCACCACCCCATGTAAAACGAGCACTCTTAAACTCTTCTTCCGTCGCAACTTCTTGCCAGCACTCTTCAAGATTTTCTCTGTCGGCGACGTATTGGTGATCTCGTGTTGGGATGATAATACCAACAAATTCAAACTCCGTATCATCTCGAAACCCAGTCGCAGTCCCATGGTAATCATTACAAAGGACATACCCACCCGGTTTTAAGTTCCGAACCAAGTCGGCTCCTCGAACAGAAGGATTAAGAATAATCGCAACATCTATAGGTTCATTTGGGCTAAATCTTATAGCGTCTTCGCAATGTGCTTCATAACCCGCTGTGCCCAGAGTAGCCATCGCTTTTTGGTCCAAGTCGACATAAACAACTCTGCTATTTGGGAAAGACATGCTTGGGCTCACGTTGTATGCGCAACAAGGGCTATAAACTACCCGGTAATCACCGGGGAACTCTTGTTGAAAAAGATTGTAACAAGCTACTAAATCTTTTGACGAAGTCGGTTTTGGCGCTTCCAAATCACGTCGAGTCGGGATTTCGCTTTCATCCACGGCTCCCCAGCTACCGGGTTCAATAGGTGTATTCGGCGTTGCCATATTTATTGTCTTGCTAGAAAATCTGCACCGACCGGGTCAGCGGGCCCTCTTGGCAGGACGGGCTCGCTACTTACAGGTATTGGTGCTTGTTGCGGCGTCGTAGTTGGAGCAGAAACTTGTTGTATTGTGACGGTAGCATCGACAGCAGGGGCTGGCGCAACGGTGGATTCTTGTGGCGCCACGACAACAGGTTGTTCTTGAGTAGGAGCGGTACCGGCTTCCGTAGCAGTCGCCGCCGCAGCCTTAGCCTGCTCTTCGGCTTTTTGTACTTGTTCTATGTATTCGAGATCTTCTTCATCCGTGTGAGAAGCATCACCTTCATGTTTATCTTTCACATCCGGGTTTTCGGAATCTTGTTTGGTTTGCGCTTCCTCGGCCTGGATCCTTTCCATTTGAAATTGTTTCATGTCTTCCGCAGTCATGTTTTTAATCGGGAGAACAGCTTGCTCGTTACTCGGATCAAGAACCAAATTCATTGTGTTATAAGGCATGCCTATACCGGCTTTAGAGAAGGCGTCATTTATTTGTTGTAAAACTTGCGATTTCACATTTAACCAAGAGTCTTTTGAGCTGACCCAAAATCTAACCTTGAAATCCATCGAACTGTCACCGAAATCATCCATAATTACAGATGGGGCGGGTTTTTTAATAACTTTCGGATGAGCTTTCACTACTGCCAAAAGCACATTCATGGCTTTGGCGATATTGGTGCCATAATTAACACCGATCACAAGCTCGATTCTCCTGAATGGATTTGTTGTAAAACTTGTGACTTTATTGGTAAAAAGATCCGCATTCGGGACTATGATCCTTGTCCCGTCGATAGCTTGTAAAATTGTCGCTCTCGCCTGAATTTCTTTTACCTTTCCCATCGTCCCGTTCACTTCAATAAAATCTCCGATTGTGAACTGCCTGGATGCGAGTATCAAAACACCCGAAATAAAATTCATAATAATATCTTGCAAAGCAAAACCTACGCCGAAACCTACGGCGGCTATTACGGCGGTAAGGTCGATTCCTCCGACCTTTAAGCCCACGGTCAAACCTATAATAAGAACTATTGCGTAAGTAGCCCTGCCGACCAAGATAAGCACATCTTCGTGCTCATCACCCATTTTATCGGCGACTCTGTCAACCGCAATTTTTTTTACCAGTTTTGCAAAATAAAAGGAAAAAAGCATCACAAGGATGGCCGCAATCCAGTTGTCCAGTCTGCTGAATATAAAAGACATCATCGAAGTTATCGCGTTCGAGCTTTCGGATGTGGCATCGGTGGATGCCGCCGCATTCGCAATCGGGATCAACAGAGAGAGTAAATACATATAATTCGTTTTATTTTTATCTCTGAATTATACCAGTTTCTCGCAAGGTTAGCAATATCTAATAATGGCGATTTAATAGGTTTGCTATAGTATAAAGACAACTATTCTTAACCCCCCAAATCATGGCAGGCGCATTCGTAGCGATGATAGTCACCTTGGGCATACCTTTGGTGATTTTGCTCGCAATATTGATAAAACAAATCAACGAATATGAAAGAGGCGTGATTTTCACACTTGGTAAATATTCGTCCACGAGACTTCCCGGTTGGAGCATCGTAATCCCGGTTTTTCAATCCATGAGGAAGGTTGATATTCGTATAAAAGCCGTAGACGTTCCAAACCAAGAAGCGATTACAAAAGACAACATCGCGGTCCAAATCAACGCAGTTATTTATTATAAAGTCGTAGATGCCGGCAAAGCCGTTATACAGGTTGAAAATTTTTATTATGCGACGAGCCAATTCGCTCAAACGACGATGAGAAATATCGTCGGCGAAGTTACGCTTGATCAATTATTGCAAAGCAGGGAGGAAATTTCAGAAAAAATTCAAAACTTGGTGGATAAAGTCACTTCTCAATGGGGTATCCAAATCGAAAACGTTGAACTGAAAGACATCGTTCTCCCGGACAACATGAAAAGAACGATCGCAAAACAAGCGGAGGCCGAAAGAGAAAGAAGAGCGGTAGTCATCCAATCCGAAGGAGAGGTCCAAGCCGCAGACAATCTGTCAAAAGCCGCAAAAATACTTTCAGGGACGCCCGGCGCTTTACATCTAAGAACACTACATTCGATTAACGATCTGTCTTCCGATGAATCCAATACGACAGTCTGGATGCTCCCGATAGAAGTACTCGAAGCATTCAAAAGCATAGCGACTAAAAAATGATAAAAACATACGGCATAGTGGCGTACCCGGCATCCCATTCTCTTTCTCCGGAGATGCACAACGCGGCATTCAAAGCGCTTAAAATCGGCGCCAAGTACCGCGTCTTCGACGTAAAACCCGAAAACTTTGGCGACTTAATCAAAGATCTTCATAAGAATAAAATCGAAGGACTGAACGTCTCGATGCCTTACAAGGAGGAGGTTATACAATATTTGGATGGCATTGATCCAACTGCAAAAAAAATAGGAGCGGTTAATTGCATATATAAAAAAGGTAAAAAATATTACGGCGCAAATTACGACTGGAAAGGGATAGTGGAACCTCTCAAGAAAATCACAAAACTGAAAGGTAAAAAAGTCCTTCTGCTCGGCGCCGGCGGCGCCGCCAAAGCGGCATGTTTCGGCTTGAAAAAAGAAGGCGCCAATGTATTTATTCTCAATAGAACTTTCGCAACCGCAAAAGAACTTGCCAGAAAATACGGCTTCAAAGCCACCGAAACCGCCGACTCAATGCCCGATATCGTAATTAATTGCACATCCGTCGGCTTCGAAAACCCCGAAGAGTCACCAATCAATCCGGAAGTGTTCAAAGACGCGGGTGTAGTCCTGGACATCATTTACGGGCACGAAACAAAGTTCGTTTCAGACGCAAAAGCCGCCGGGGTTAAGTTTATCATAACAGGAGAAGAGGTTCTCCTGCATCAAGGATACGCAACTTTTAAAAAATGGACCGGGTCAAAAGCACCAAGAGAAATCATGAAGAAATCCATAAGGAATTTTTGAAAAACATTTGCGAAAACACCTGCAACGATCATCGATTCTCGAGGTCGTACCTGGCTGCCGACAGGCAGGCATGCTAGATCGAGAGAATCAGGAAGTGAAGCCGTTTGAGCAAATGTTTTTCAAAAAAACTCCCCACCCTTCACATCCTTTTTCACCGACAAAACATCTTTCCTCGTAATCTCCTCTTCTTGTCCGACCTCTTCGTCACGCCCGTATTTTATATATTTGCTCAAGAAATCTATCCCGTAAGCGTCATAAACGAATCTGTAACCCATTCCGACGAGTCCGTTCATAAGTCCGAGCATCATCCAAATAACCGGCAAAGCCGCAAATAAAAGAATCGAAGTATTTTGACCTGCCATAATATACAACGCGAAATTTATAGCACTCGCGAAAATCAACCCAAAGACCGTACTGTAAACGCCAAGCAAGGCATATTTCGCATCGGACAAAATTTCCAAAATCAGAGAGCTGGCGATTATGCTTACCAAAATTTGCAAAGCAGCGACATAAGCCATCATCTCAACGCTCACGCCCGAAACTATTATATAAACCGGTGCCATTAAGATTAAGATGGCAAGATTTATCGCGAAAACCTGATATAAAGTCGAAAACAAAGATTTGTATTTGCCTTTATCCGTGAGTCCGATCAAAAGACAACTTATCGTATTCGATAAACACGAACTCAAAAAAGTCACGGCCATAAACACGAAAACCACAAGAGGGTTCAACGTCCCACCTCCATCTTCACTCGCGAATCCGGAAAAAATACTCGCTCCCAAAAGTACTGATATCAGAAGCACCATCGTGCCCATAACCCCACCTCCAAGTCCGCAAACAGCCCTAAGTCCCAACATCAAAAGAGTGACCTTTCGTGGTCCCAAAATTGTTTGTGTATCAGCCATAATGTTATTTTTTATTTTTACCGAGAACTATTTTATCAAAAAAAATCAAAAGAGCTAATGCTCCGCAAAATATGGCGCTGTCCGCGATGTTAAAAGATGGCCACTTCCACACGGAAATAAAATCCCTCACGTATCCGTAAACAATCCTGTCGTACAGGTTGCCGAGCGCTCCTCCCAATATCAAACCGGCTACAACCAACCCGAAACTTTTATTCAAATCAAAATTTCTAAAAACGAAATACGTAAATCCGACGATTAAGATCGAAGTCAGAAAAACAGACGCCAAAACGGGTACGGGTAAACTGAATGCGATCCCGACATTTTCGCCATAATAAAATCCGAAAAAATTATTGATGAAAGCGACGTTTATTCCATAAGTGAATTTTTTTACAAAAAAATCCAAAACGAAAACACAGATCGATACGGCCAACATCAGATACAAGCTTTTTAAAATGGACTTTTGCATACAGCCATTCTACCCCTTCGGTGCAAAAACGAGTATGTTGTATAATTTAACAGATTAGAGGGGCCGTCCCGGGACGGCCTAGTCAGATTAGAGTTGACCAGTCCGCCAAAAACGTTTTTATATGTCAAGCATGTTGCAAGACGTCCGCGAAAATGTTATAATATAAAGATTAAAAAAACAAAAATGTTCAAACCAAACAGATTAGTCTGGAAGGAAAAAGCCGCCTCGAAAGGTTTAAACAATCTTACATTAGCGCAAGAGGCGAGTGCGGAGTCGAGCAAACGATGGGCTAGGATCTTGGGCAGATTTACAAAAAAACTTAGCGATGGAGCGGATAGAGCGGCGATAGGGTCGGTAGAGGTTGCCGGCAGAACCGCATACGAAATCATTAGGCATACAACCCAAACGGCAAGGGGACTTGTCAGAAACACGCTCGCCCCATTGACGGTTTTGGATAGCGATAAAACATTTTGGGCGAAAACATGGGACGCCTTGAAAGAGGTCCCGTATTCCGTTGTTGGAAGAAATTTGGGGAATATTGGATACGGTCTCGCCGGCATAGGAGGATCGTTGCTCGGGGTCGGATTTGATAAAGAAAAGAAGCTCCCGACGATACGAAGAAGCGTTGGGCTTGCGGGCTTGGGATGGAAACTGCTTGGCGGCTCGAAAGATGTTGCCACTTCTTTATATGGAGCTGATGCCATAAACGCACATACCGAAGCCGCCGAAGATGATGCCGATATGCATGAAACGATAGGAGCGAGAGTTATCATGTTCCCGGGACACTTCAGGGCAAAAGATGCGGAAGGCGCCAAAAAAACCGCCGCCACCACCCCGAAGAAAAAAGAAGAAAAAAAGGCAGCATAATTAAATCTTGCCCCATCCCTTCTCGCTGTGTACTGTGTACTCATCATGCGAAAAGGTTACGAACAAGTCGACCATCTTCTTCTTATAACGGTTTTCGCCTTGCTGGTTGTAGGGATAATAATGATCACGAGCATCGGGGTCCCGAAATCCATTCAATTATCGGCTCCGGACGTGCTTTACCCGAACTGCAGTGATTCCGCTGTTGACTGTTATTTGGTTTTGAAAAAACATTTGATAAGAGTCGCGATAGGGGTGATTGCTTTTTTGGCGGCATTGAAAATCAATTACAGATTTTGGGACAAAGTGGCCACGGCGATATTCTTGGGATCGATAGGACTTCTCATAGCGGTATTCATCTTCGGATCCGCAAATAATACGATAGCTCAAAGTTGGATAAATGTCGGGATACCGTTTTTGAACTCGATTCAGCCATCCGAAGTGGCGAAATTCGGGCTGGTCGTATATCTGGCGGTTTGGATAACTCGGCGGATGGAAAAACGCGACGGGCTGGATGACTGGAAGCAAGGATTTTTTTCTTTCGCGATAATTTCCGGGCTGATATTGCTACCTGTTATGGCGCAACCGGACCTGGGTTCAAGTTTGGTATTGGCGACGATAGCGGGAGGGATGTATTTCGTGGGAGGAGCTCCGATAAAACAGATACTTGCGGGCATCGGCATAGCGGCATTTTTTTCATTGATAGCGATGATTAGCGTTGATTATATAAATGAAAGATTCATGGGATTTATCGCGCCCGGGGATCATTGCGAAGAAAGTTATTGTTGGCAGGCGGAACAATCGAGAATAGCTATCGGTAGCGGTGGATTGTGGGGCAAAGGATTGACGCAAGGAATACAAAAATCTTACTGGCTTCCGCAGGCATCCGATGATTTTATTTTCGCGGCTTCGGCGGAAGAATTGGGATTTTTTAGGATTATTTTTGTGCTTATCGGATACGCGATTATCGGATATAGAGGGTTCCAAATTTCGGCACACGCTCCGACAAAATTCGCTTCGCTTCTGGCGGCGGGCATGACAATATGGATAACGGCACAAGCGTTTTTAAATATCATGGTAAACACTTCACTCTTTCCGATTACCGGCATCACCCTCCCATTTATCAGTTATGGAGGCTCTTCGATGCTAACTTCGATGCTTGCAATCGGTGTACTTTTAAATATATCAAAATATACGACAAACCATGCGTATACTACTAACGGGAGGCGGCACAGCGGGGCACATCATCCCCAATATCGCCGTTTCGGAAGAGCTTAAAAAACATTCGCACGATCTCGAGCTTCTTTACATAGGTTCGAAAAACGAACTGGATAAAGAAATCGTCGAGAGTGCCGGCATAAAATTCAAATCCATACATGCCGGTAAATTAAGGCGTTACTTTTCGTTTGAAAATTTTGTCGATATGTTCAAGGTGCCGATGGGATTTTTTGAATCTTTTAAAATAATTAAAAAATTCAACCCGGATATAATCTTCTCAAAAGGCGGCTACGTCGCAGTCCCTGTTGTTTTAGCCGGCAAACTTTTAAAAAAGAAAATAATCATACACGAATCGGACGCCAACTTCGGCTTGGCATCAAGAATCACGGGCCTCTTCGCAAACAAAATCTTAACCTCTTACGAAGAAACCGGATGCAAAAACAAAAAAGTGCAATTCGTAGGTTGCCCGATCCGTCCGGAAGTTATCAAGGGCGCAAAAGAAGAAGGTTACAAGATAACAGGTTTCCATCACGGCAAGCCGACAATTTTGGTTATGGGCGGAAGCCTCGGGGCAATGAAAATCAACACGGTTGTTTGGTCCGCGCTATCTCAACTCATTCCTCATTACCAAATCGTTCACATATGCGGCAAAGGCAAAAGCGCAAAGGTTTTCTCGGACTTTCTCCTGGAGAAATTAAAAGACCACTACGTCGAATATGAATATGTTGATAAAGAATTAAAACACTTTTACGCAATCGCCGACATCATAATCAGCCGTGCCGGTGCAAACAGTTTGGCGGAAATAGAAACCACGGGCGCGCCGACAATAATCGTTCCGCTCCCGGGCAAATATTCTCGCGGCGACCAACTCGAAAACGCGAAAGCTTTCAGAAACAAGGACAAGCGCAGATACAAAATCATCAAAAACGAAAAACTCACATCAAGGCTTCTTGTCGAAACTATCAACGAACTTACAAAAGAAAAAAAACGACCGGTTTATAAAGAGTTGTTCTTGGAACCGACAAGAAAAATAGCGACAACGATCAAATCGTTGGCGACTACTGCCTGACCTCAATTTGTTTTAAAACATCACCGGAGAGCGTAATACCTTTATTGCGAAAGAAATCATTTATTACGGAATTTATCCTGTCTATAGTGGCACTGATTCTTTCTAGATTATCAGAATCGTTCTCAATGTTTCCAAGAGCCGCTCCTATCATTGCTTCGGTATATTTTTTAAATTCGGGATCGCCGATACCGTTAACAACGTCTTCGTTTACAAAAAACATTCTGGGTATGTTATAAATACCGAGTATCCTTTCCGCCTGGCCCCATTCTGCCGAATGGGCATGAATCTGCGCATACTCGTCTTGGTTTATAAATTGGTTATTGGAAAGTTTTTCAAGAAGGGCGGGAGGCATTGTGTCTTTAACAAAAATTGTCGAAAGATCCTTCCCATAACCCCCCGGCCACTCGATATGCTGATTGCCCATATAAAAAAGTTTTTTTTCTTTTTTAGCCTGATCCCACATTAATAACTTTTTCATTAGTGCGTTCTTATACATTGGGAAGCTTACTGTCGGAGAACTTCTCGCTTGGTTCAGTAAATCTTTCAACTCAATTAATCTGGACTCAAAAGATCTCTCAGCTTGTTCGCCGGTTTTTTCCCGATCTGACTGAGGAGATTCGACTGACGCCGATTGAGACATGAAAAATATAATTAATTCATTTAATCATACCGCAATCCGGGCAATACGTCAACCTGGCTATAAGTAATTTCCGCAACAAAACATACCTTGCAAAATACCCCAAACCCTCCTAAACTTAATAAACCAAGGATCCACAAGCGCTCATTTAAAACCACTCCGATGTATTGGCTCATAACAATTCATTCGATTTCTATCGCATTCATGGGTCTCTCGGCATGGCTCATGATACGGTATTTAAGAAAGTACAAGGTCCCCGAATCTCACTATCAAAGATTATGGGGATTTTTTAGAATAAAATACTTGCTGTGGATTTATGCGTTCTCGGTGGTCGGCTGGGGCGCCTTAAGCATAACTATTTTTTACGCACTCGAGTCAAAATGGCTATAGACAACACAAACAAGTGTTTTCACGGGCAACAAAGAGAAGAAATTCTCATCTATATGACGAGAAAACATTGGATGGTTTTGTTGCCGATATTTATGGAATTCCTGGTTGTGTTCGCGATTATAACGGGAGCGATATTAACGGCGATACCGTTTTTCGGTGCGGGGATCGGCAATTTTCTCGGGTTTCTGATAATTGGCGGGATGGTGATCATTACGGTATGGATACATTACCTTTTTATCGAATTTCTAAATAACTTCCTCGATACGGCGATAGTTACGAATTACAGAGTGTTGAAAATCGAGAAAAGCTTATTTCTCAAAAACAACATGGACATGGTGGATTTGCATGAAATTCAAGATATAAAGAAAATGCAAGACGGGATAATGGAAAACCTTTTTAATTATGGTAAACTCGTGATCGTAGTGCCCACGATGCTTGAACCGCTGGTGTTGAACTCCATCCCGGATCCGGAAAGATTTTTCAGAAAAGTGAATAACGCGAAAAGGGACTACATATACGAGCGACAACAACGAAAACTGACTGCGCTCACCCAAAACCAAAGATTACCATTAGACATCTTTACAAATGAAATTTCCGGGGCAACAAGAGCATGAGAAGATAGAGTTTCTGGTGAGAAAACACTGGATAGTTGATGTTAAAATCATGCTACTTATTTTTACTTTATACTTGCTTCCGGCAATGTTCTTTTTAAGCGCGCTTATAATTTATTGGCCGGATTTTTTTGGCGCATGGAGCGGTCCGATAACGACAGCCTTTTTGATATATCTGTTATTTGCGGGATTGGGACTTTATATAAAATGGTTGAGCGAAGAACTTGATCTCATGGTGGTCACAAATTTGAGGATTATAAATCTGGATCAAGTCGGATTTATGGAACGTACGGTTTCCGAAGCGAGTTTGATGCAAATACAAGACGTGAAAGGAATAGAAAAAGGGTTGCTGAACAACATTTTGAATTATGGCAGTCTGCAAATCAGGACTGCGGCGGACAAAGTGGTATTTCACATAGACGACATCCCTTATCCTTTCAGAACGGCGAGAGATATACTTGCACTGATGGATAAAATGGGTGCTAACACGAATCCTTCATGATGAAAATACTTGTAATATCAACGGTTATAACTCTTCTTCTGCTTTTCGGGCTGACCCTGCTCAATGTTTTATTACAGTATAAAAATAAAGCCAACGCCGCTTGGACCGAACTTGAAAACGCTTTTATTAAAAGAAGAGATATGGTACCGCTACTTCTTGAATCGGCACGCATCGAGGATCCGAGATGGACCGTTTTGAAAGATAAACGTGGGGAGCTTTTAAACAACCAAATCGAAAAAAACAAAAGGCTCGAACTCGAAAAACAGTTCGGCAACGCAATATCCGCATTTATCGCAATAGCGGATGGGAATAAAGATTCGGTATTTCAAGAAGCAAAAAAAGATCTCATGAAAGACATCCACGATGAAATTAATCCTGCGATGCAAAAATATTTGGATTATTCGGAGGAATTTAATGATAAATTGAGAAAGTTCCCATATATTATTGCGGCAAAAATTTTCAGACCCTAGGATGAAATATTATATCGAGACTTACGGGTGCCAGATGAACTATTCGGACACGGAGCGATTAAAAACACTTCTTGAGTCTTATGGCTTCAAAGAATCGAAAAAAAGAGAGGCGGCGGGTTTCATAATTTTCCACAAAGGCAAAGAGCAAAAAATGGAAAAAGCGACTTATGAGCTCGATATAGCGTTCAGACCGGAAGATATGTGCCACCTTGCGGGACGAATTCGCGAATTGCGCCCAAAATGGCGTCTCTGCGAAACCGACTTGGACGGGTATTTCGAAATCGCACCCAAAACGAGCAATAAATATCAGGTTTCGGTACCGATAATGACCGGTTGCGATAAATTTTGTACCTATTGCATCGTCCCTTATGCACGTGGACGCGAAAAAAGCAGACCTCTCAACGGAATCGTCGCGGAGTGCAAAAAACTGGTGAAGGCAGGGGCCAAAGAGATCACGCTTTTGGGGCAAACGGTGAACTCTTACAGCACATTCGTAAAACTTTTGTGCGAAATAGACAAACTGCACTCAAAAGGGCTTAACCGTTTACGATTCATGTCCGCTCATCCAAAAGATTTTTCAGACGACCTTATAAAAACATTATCAAGGCTGAAAACGATTTGCCCGTACATACATCTGCCTGTGCAATCCGGATCAAACTCGTGCTTGCGCAGAATGAACCGTCCTTACACGCGCGAAAAATACATCGAAATTATTAAAAAAATCCGCAAAGCGATCCCAAATTGCGCAATTTCAACAGATATAATTGTCGGCTTCTGCGGTGAAACGGAAAAAGAGTTCAAGGACAGTTGCGCATTATACGAAGAGCTCCATTTCGACATGGCATATTTGTCACAATATTCGACCAGGAAAGGCACTTTCGCAGCAAAAAAACTCAAAGACGATGTCCCCAAAAAAATAAAAGCCGAAAGGTGGCATTACCTAAACCAAGTTCTAAAAAAACACTCTCTAGCCTGCAATAAAAAGTACATCGGCCAGACAGTCGAAGTCTTAATCGAAAAACAAACGGCAAAAGAGTTGATAGGGAGGAGCAGGGAGTACAAAGAGGTGCACATACGCGAGTTCGACAAGAAGAAAAAGTGGATAGGAGAAATCATTAAGGTGAAAGTGGAAAACGTAAGGGAATGGGAGCTTTATGGGGATAAACTTTGAGCTCATGACATCCGCAATTGTGCGCTATCCCGTTCCGGGACGGGAACAGATTAGGAAAAGCAAGATTTGCCTCCAAAACTTATCGAATTTCGCACAATACGCAAAAATGCTTCTGGGAGAACATTTCTGCTTGAACCGAGCTATCCATAACACAACCTTCTCATCTCCTCCGCCACCTCTAGGACTTTTTGCCCAGTCAATTGCCCGGCACGATAGAGCGTCGATCAGCCCATTCTCGCAACCTTTGTTGAAACACTTCGTCGTCCATCGGATCGGGCATGCACACTAACAAGTTTTGGATTGCATTCCAATAATCGTATTTTGCTCGTTCAGGGGTTACTTTAGAGAGGTCGGCATCTAATTCTCTTAGTGATCTTGTCATAATAAAGTTTTTTAATCTAAACCCCTAATAAACCTCCCCCAAATAACACTTCTCGCAATAAACCGTCTCCGTTCTATCCGGCGAATAACTTGTCCAAATCTCATCACCGCATTTCGCACAAGTTCTGGGCCAGAGGGCGCGCGGATTTCTCGCCTTCATCCTCGCGGCATGCCTGTAATCGGGGCACTCGCGCGGAATCGGCAACCCCATTTTTTTATAGAAAGCGAGTTCATGCGGAATAATTTTGTAAAGCTTGCCGGTTTTTTCACAAGTTAGAATTTTATCGGTTATGTCGATCGGTATTTCGTCGATCAAATCCGGCAAATCATATTTCGGACCTTGATAGGCGGCGGCTTTATCCTCTTCGTCGCGCCATATCCAGCCTCGTTCTAGAATTTGTTGTTTCGTCATCGGGAAATATTCTTGCGCGACAGTTTCGTTGTAGCCGAAGGCCGAAAATTTTACGGGAAAAAACTCACCGAATTCGCCGGTTTCCCCCATATGTTCGATTATGCGAGATTTCAATTTTTCATATTCTTCAGGAGCATATTGCTTGTTGAGAATGCAATACTCATTCTTTTTTAATCCAACGCAACCGAAAAGATTTTGCGAATTATAACAGTATTCCGAGTACATTACGTGGCTACACCAATAGATGTACATCGAATAAAGCACGTCGTAGAGCTTAAGAGTGCTTAAAGTTTCCAAACAAAGTTCCGGCTTATAATAAATGAAACAACTGTCCATGCAGTTTATCGGCTCCAAAGCGTCGGTCAAATACCACGAATCTTGTCCTTTGGTCGTGTCGAAACAATTCAGGCAATTTTTGCTTTGTTCGATATAGTCTCCGGTACAATTTTCACATTTGTTTTGATGGACGTCGCGCACAATCATCCGGGCAAATTGTTCGGAAACGGTTTTCTTCATATTTTCCGTTTGCCGAAAAGAGCCCCTGTCAAACTCGCGCATGATTTTTTTATACTCCTCTTCGGCGTACTGTTTATTGAAAATACAATGTTTTTTATTCCTTAAATTAAAACACCCGAAACAATCGTTGCATCCGCGCAATTCTTTCGAAAAATAACAGTTGCTACAGTTGTGGCAATCATGAATCCAGGCGGAACAATAGCAATTATAACAGGAGACACATTCGTAACAAAGTTCGCATTCGTAGATAAAATTACAATCCATACAATTTTTACAGCTTTGTACGAGCTTGCCATACAAACAATCTTCGTTTTTTTCGCACGCAACGAGCATGTAGCAATTTTTATTGTCGGCGGCGTGATTCGTGAAAAGGCTGTTCACGCTGTTCATATTGGACATATTCATACGCGGAACCGCCTGCCTTAACTCCTGAAATTGTTCGAAAAAGGATCGCGAGAAATCGAAATCTTTTCCATAAGAAAGCCCGCTCCATTGCTCGCTCCACCACGTGTCGTAATCATAAACAACATATGGCGATTTCGGGTCGTACAACGAGATAATCGTCTTACCCGAGAAGGCGCATTTTGAATGATACATGTACCTCTCATTGCGGAAAGCGAACCTGCGTTGCATACGACACGCGGGACAACATGTCGGTTCCGGGACTTTTAGCTGATCGTAAAAATTCTTTTCCGAGTCGTTTATTGTAAATTGAGCTTGGCAATTTACGCAGTTTTTCATAATTTTAAATTATTAAAGGTGTTTTAACCCACTTGTTGATTCCGGTACTCACTATAACGATTTTCTTGTCTTTCGGGATTTCTTTTTGCATCTGAAGAAGCAAGCCGAGTCCCGCAATACCGGAAGGCTCACATTTCACGCCAAGTTTTTTAGCGAGAATCATAGCTTCTTTCAAATATTTTTCCTGTAAGGAGTGAACCTGGGACTCTTTGCCGCAGTATCCCTTTGATCTAAAAACTTCCAACCAAGGACCGTCGAAATGTATAAAAGGCTGGTGCGGACAATACATCGCGCTTACTGACATTTAGAAGATTTTCATACAAATGGCCACTTCCGTAAGGTATAAAACAGTAATCCGGCGAATTATTGAGGATTTCGTAACTTAACCAGTCATAAAATCTTGTATCGGGGTCGAGACTTTCATCCGATGTTATATCTATACCATCGGGGTTGTTCGTAAGCCTCAAAATCTCCTCCGCGTTAAGCGGTTTTTTCGCAAGGTCGGTTTCGTAAATTTCGCAACCGATCTTTTTAAGATTTCGCTTGGTTTCTTTGTCAATATTATAGCCAACCAAGATTTTTAAATTCGGCAAGCGATATTTTCTCAGCGCGGTTTGAATTGCGTTTGCCGCTGAGCCGGAGCTTATGATTGAAAGGTGTGGGAGTTTTTTTATAATCCCCCTTTTTTTCGCGATAAGAAGATCGCGATAAGTTACAACCATTTCCCATGCCATACGATCTTTATGAGTCCCGGTCGGATTGAAGCTTTCATCTTTAAGCCAAACGTATTTGAATCTCGGAACTTCTATCTTGTAAGTCGGAGTGGCGGGGAATTTGGGACCTTCATCCGGAAATTCGGGACGCAAAGGATCGTTGTCCGAAGGAACTTTTATCGAGTCCAAAATGAGTTGTTCGTCTTGTGCAAGAGGCATAAATACGACAATTCGCGATGTTGTCAAAAATCTACCATCAAATTGTCGCTTCGTCTATACAGCAAGCCATTCCCGCGCACACGTCAAGCGCGAGTTACAGGTTGATTTTTACGTTTTCGACATATATAATAAGTGTAGAATAGTTTTTACAACATCCGCATGCATACGTCCGATTTGGAAGATTTGGGGCTTACCGAGGAGGAGTCGAAAGTTTATCTCGCTCTTCTCGAACTTGGAAGTTCTTACGTTAGCGTGATTGCCAAAAAAGCCGGTGTTCACCGCGTAAGTTGTTATCACACTTTGGGCAATTTGGTTGATAAAGGTTTGGTAAGCACTTTCACAAAGAATCGGATGAAATTTTTCGCAATCGAAAACCCAAAAATTTTAGTCAATAAGCTCGAAGAAAAATATGCCAAAGCCAAAAAACTGCTCCCGGAGCTTTTATCCATCACGAACACATTGGTATACAAACCCAAGATTCAATATTACGAAGGACTGGAAGGAGTAAAAAACATTTTCGAAGAAACATTAAATGCGGACAAAGAACTTCTCGGCTATACCAATCTCGCGATTTTACCGGACGTAGTAACGGGAGATTATCTGCGCGAGTACGCAATTCGGAAAATGAAAAAAGGCATTAAAACACGCATGTTGTCTCCGATTTCCGGCAAAGCGCTTTCTTATCTGGACAAATATTATCCGAAAGATTTTGATCGCAATTTGGTCGAGATTTTTTTCGTTAATCCCGAAGAGTTTATGTTCGAATATGAAATAAATATTTTCGGCAATCGCGTATCGATCGTATCTTTGAAGCCGGATGAATTGATGGGAATGATTATTGAAAGTCCGATATATGCCAAAACACAGAAAGCGATTTTTAATCTGGCATGGTTGGGAGCGACAAGTTTCGTGACCCGTTAAACAGTGCAAGGAAGCTCTGCGCCAACCATCGTAAAAAATATATGTGAACACTGCCTAAAGCCCTAAACCCCTAGCTCCTACCCCACCACTCCCTTTATCCTCCTCACCCCTGCACTCGACGACTCCTCTTCCCATCGCTCCGCTAGCGCGCGCCTCGTCCAACGAAATTTCTTCACACGAAATCGGCAAATCTTCTTTGATTTTTTCATTCACGATTCTTTCGACCTCTTTTTTCTGCTCGTCGGTCATTTTTTCGCCGTGAGAAAAGTCGAATCGCAACCTTTCCGCCGTAATATTGCTCCCTTTCTGGTAAACGTGATCGCCAAGAACTTTTCGCAAAGCGGCCAATAACATATGAGTCGCAGTATGCAATTTTGCAGTGGCTTCGCTCGAATCTTGAAGCCCACCTTTGAATTTTCCCTCGGCACCGCAACGGGATAATTGTTGATGTTTTTCAAAAGCTTCGCAGAAACCTTTTTCGTCCACGCTGAATCCGCTTTCTCGTGCTAGATCTTTGGTCATTTCGAGCGGGAATCCGTAAGTATCATACAATTTGAAAGCCATTCTGCCGCTTATCGCTCGCGAACTGCCTTTCATTAAATTAGGTAAAATCTTTTCAAACTCTTTTTCGCCCTGCACGAGCGTCTTCAAGAATTTCACTTCCTCCTGTTTCAATGCGTTGATGATATGCTCGCGTTTTTCGACCAATTCTGGGTAAGATTCGCCATAAATTTTAATAAAATTCTCTGCGATATCGACAATCATTCCCTCGCCAACGCCGATTTTTTTCATAAATCTAACCGCTCTTCGAATCAACCTTCGCAAAACATAACCTTGGTCTGTATTCGACGGCGTGACGCCTTTCGGGTCGCCCAAAATAAACACCGAAGCACGCATGTGATCCGCAATAATTCTTCGAGCGACGACATCATTATTTTCACCAAGCAGGTCCATTATCGGCTTGAAAAGCTCGGTTTCGTAATGCGAAGAAACGCCTTGTAGAAGCGCAGTAACCCTCTCGACCCCGAGCCCGGTATCCACATTTTTCTGCTTCAATTCTTCGAATCTTCCTTCTGGAGTCTTATTGTACTGCATGAAAACATCGTTCCAAATTTCGACATATTTCCCGCACTTGCAAGCCACGCCGACTTCGGCGCATTTCTCGCACGGTTCTTTGCCCGTATCGTAAAACATCTCCGTATCGGGTCCGCACGGACCGGTTTGTCCGGCCGGTCCCCACCAGTTATCTTTTTTGCCATAAAACCAAATTTTATCTATTCCGAGCTCCTTCCAAACAACTGCAGACTCTTCGTCGCGAGGAGCATCGTTATCTCCCGCAAAACAACTGACCGCTAAATTCTCTTTCGGTATCCCGAGCCCGACTTTTTTATCCGTTAAAAATTCATAACTCATCTTTATCGCCTCCGCTTTAAAATAGTCACCCAGACTCCAATTCCCCATCATCTCGAAAAAGGTGCAATGCGTGGCATCGCCAACCTCATCTATGTCATCTGTCCTGACGCATTTTTGACAATTAACCAGCTTGCGCCCGAGCGGATGCGACTCGCCGAGCAAATAGGGGACGAGCGGATGCATGCCGGCCGTGGTGAACAAAACGGTCGGATCGTTTTCGGGTATAAGTGACGCCCCGGCAACCTCTTTATGCCCGTGGTTTTTGACGAAGAAATCTATGTATTTGAGTCGAAGTTCGTTGGCTTTCATGAAAGTAAAATTAACGTGATTTTTCTCCCCGGGGAGAAAAACAAATATAATTTACCTGAAAACTTCTCAGAGGACAACGGGGCTTCTTTGCGCACTTGACTAATTATGTAAAATGTATTACCATAAAAACGCATTGACGCTATTAAGCATGAAACATTTACCGTTAATTTTGGCCTTAAATGCCGGCTCTGCAGCTGCTACACCCGCTACACCCGCTTGTGAAAGTCTCGCTGAACATGAGGCTCCGTACATTGACCAATTATGTCAAGACCGAGAAGCATTGACAAGAAGAATTACCGAGATCTTCCCGGGCAGAGATATAAAAAGTTTGGAAATGCCCACGCCCCATACTGAGGGAACGGTTGATTTAGTCGGAGGTTCAGATCCTGATATCAAATTAATTTGGAATGCGGATGGAAAAGATTGTATTTATGGCCCGGGTAGGTTCCCCTATGGTTCTGGGGCGACGAGTTGGCCATACTACAGTACTCTTGAGGAGTTAGCATCCGGACAACAACATGAAGCTTGGTCGCCGAATTCAATGGGTATTGATATAGATCGAATTGTGGGATTAGAGAATAGTTTGAAGGCGTCCAAAGCTGAGTTTTTTGGCAAAATCGCAGAGGATAGCGAAGCGAGAAAATATTACAACGATTTCTCTATATTTATTACA
>Ga0076331_103_pt1 | contig 45711 bp, 46 predicted proteins | sample RifGroA2_FD_67838 | JGI IMG/M metagenome (GOLD analysis project Ga0076331, IMG submission 67838) | Peregrinibacteria bacterium GW2011_GWA2_43_8
AGAAGCTGAAACGGCAAGAAATTTCGGCGAAACCTTTTTTGAACCGTTTTTTGAAACAATAAGATACTTCCCAAAAGTAAAATTCATAAAAACCATCGGAGATGAAATCATATGCGTATGCGAAAATCCGGAAAACAACGAAGACATAAGATTCGCCGAAACATTATCGAGAAATTTGATAAACGCCGGCAAAAGATCGCACATAGGAATAGGCAGAGGCAAATATACGATAACAAAGACCCCTTACGGAAAAGTTGTCGTGGAAGGACCCGCATCCGATCAAGCCCTCTCGGCGCAAGACGGACATAAAAAACACGGCGGCGATGTCAGCATATATCTCGACAACGGTCAAAAAACCGAAGGTTACCCGACACCCGAATCAGTCACACTGGGAGAACCGCCGCCATCGGCAATACATTTTTTCAAAAACACACGTCCACCGAACGACATGACAAGACTTATAGATGAGGTGAAAAAACAGATGGCGGTCGTCGCATCAACCATAACCCCGGCCGCAGTACAACTCGAAGAACCAACCGAAAGAAGAGCAACTTCAATCTATATCAAAACACCGGCAAAATCGGGAGATACGATCCTTACATGGGAACGATATTTGGAAAGCCTCGCCGATCAATTCGATGCGAAAGTTTTACACATAGAAATAGAAAAAGGGGAGAAAAGAGCAATCGTCATACTCGGCGCGCAAGGTTCAAGCCCATTCAAGCAAGAAGAAAGATTGGCAAGATTTGTAAACAGATTGACCGAAGAACTCGGAGAAGTACTGCAAATAGGAACCGAAAGCGGAAGAATTCTCACGCCGGACACACTTACCGCCGACATATCGGACGCCATAAACGTAACTGCAAGATTGGGACACGCGACAACCGCAAACATACCGGAAGGAATCGACATCGGAGAAAGAACGATGGGACGAATTCGAATCGGGAGAAACGCCAAGGAAAGACTGGAAACGGCACGAATAAGCCCGCGCGGAATCAAAATCGAAGGCCCTTTGAATTTGCGAAGAATCGGAGTTCATCAGGTAACAACATGCGACAGTTTCGAACTGCCGGAAACCCCGCCGTTTACAGCCAGCGAATCCGAAGTAATCAACCTTGTAGAAACTATTTCGACATTAACAGCTGGCAAACATATACACCTCGAAGGCGAAACCGGAGTCGGCAAACACTCGATTCTACGAGAAACGGCAATTCGAACAAACAAATACATGATTGTCACGGATGAATATCAGGAAGATATCCCTTTCAGAGGCATATCGGAAATACTCCGAAAATTATTCCCGTCAAAAGAAGATTTTGAAAGCTGGATGGAAAAAATGGGAATCGCCGCAAATCAACAAAAAATATGGGCAAGCATATATAAAGAACTTGCCGAAAAGTCGAAAATACCAACGGAACCGACAACCGTGGAAAACGAACTCACGACCATACTTAATCTGATAGAAAATTTGGGAATCGCATGCCCCAACATACACAAAATGGACGAATATTCTCAAAAGATACTTTACAGAGCACGCATAATATTAATATCCACAGGAAAAACGGGAAATACGTGCGATACTTTTAAAATCAGAGGAGTAACTTCGGAAGAGATCACCTCAACAATACAAAACATATTACAGATAGAAACCGAACCGGACATACATCTAATAAACTACATACAAAGAGAAATTCCGGAAACAAACGGCAGGCGCAACCCAACGCTTGTTCGAGCTCTTCTGTCGGATTTATTAAAAGCTTCAGCCATCAACAAAGGCTCAGCCGCTTTTGATGAAAGCAAAGCCGCGGAAATAACCGTAAGAGCCACAATGACGGAATTTCAAGAAGGAATCGTAAGAGAAAAAACACAAGAAGTGGAAAAATCGGAACCCGCAAGAAAACTGCTCAAAATCCTGGTAGCAATCGGCGCGGAATGTAGCATAAAAGAACTTGCAAAAATAGCCGGCACAAATATTACGGTACCCTTGAGGATGCTATATCGCAACGAAATATTGGAACCCGGACCACCACCGCTAAGATTCAAAAATTCTTTCTTCGCACAAACAGCGATAGCGTTGGACAACTTGAAACCGACACCGAACGAAATAGACGAGATCGAAATCAACGCGCGAACAGGCACAGATACCCCGGAAAAATATGTCCAAATTTGCGAACGACTCGATTTAACTTCACGACCAGCGGTAATCGAAACCGTAATATCGCATGTAAAAACTCTTACCGCCAAAGGAGAACTGACAAGAGCGACATATTTGCTTGAAAGATTTTTAAAATCAATCCGTGAGCCGCAAGACCCAAGCCAAATCCTGGACGCATATCTTCTCCTGATAGAGAACAATCTTACAATCGGCAGAGATAACAAAGAAGCGCTCTCGAGAGCCGCAAGTCTACCGCAATCTCAAGCTCAAAAAATCGCACTGCTCAAGCTCACATGCAAAGTTCACTATGCCAATAAAGATATTAATCTCGCCACGGCAAGCTTGGAAAAACTAAGCCGCGAAGTACCGGAAAGCGACATCGAACTTCGAATTTACACCGCCAGTTTGCACTTCCACAAATCCGACGAAGTTCCGCCTAACGAGAGGATTAAAGAGATAGACGCTTCGATAGCCATACTGGAATCCATAAACTCCGAAGAAATCACGGATGAAAAACTCAAAGAAGAGTTCGCAACTTTAAAACTGCTCACGCGAGGATACAAATTACTGCGAGGGCTCCTGAAAGAAGGCGACCTCGGAGATAAAACCCGCGAACAAGCGCTTTCGGAATACGAAGATGAACTTAAAACAAATCTCGAAGAAACTCCCGCAGAAAAAAGAAAACAAAAAAGTTATATCGAAAGGGCATTATACTTGCCAAGAACTGGAATAACCAGAGCATCAATCGGCGGAAAAATCGAACCGGAACGGCTAGACGGGATCATACAATTTACCCGAGAATTAATCGAAACAGCATCTGAAAACGGCTATTTCGGATTGGAACTGCAAGGTCGCGTATTTTTAATAAACTTCTTGCACCTTGGCGGCACCCTCCTGAACAACATGGAATTATTCAGAAGAGGCGAAGACGAATATCAAAACACAGTGGAAATGATCGGATCCATATCGCCCGACGAAATAAGATTTACGGCACAAAAAATTCTATTCATGCACGCAACCAGATTGGAAATAATCATAGAAAACCTCAAGCATTCACGAAATGAAGAACGCACCATCAATATCGTCAGAGGACACGAAACGGTAAAAACAATCTCGGACTATTTTACCACACACCCGGAATTGGAAACATTCCGGGTATACGTTGACCCAATCATACAAGGATTTCAAGAGTCTTTATAACGGCATTATTTCCGCATCGGACGTTCTCTCCTCCAATTCAACATTCGCATTGGACAAAAGTTGTACAACCGTATCTTTCGGAAGATTTACAACACCACCCGCCTTAGCCTTGAAGACCATATCGTTCGGCAATTTCACCCAAGCACCCTGTTTCAAAACCGTAGTGGTGGCATCGGAAAATTGAACCCAAGATATATCATAGGTCTGCAACCAAGCGTCAGCCTGAAGTGACACCTCTCGACCATCTTGAGTTTGGAAAGTTTGTCCGCTTACGAGCTTAACCAACGAACCGGTCTCAACTTTTACCCAAGTACCCGTAACGGTTGGCTCCGAACTCTGATACCAATTCCCGCTAGCATCTTGTTGTATCAAAACACCCGGTTGCGTACCTGTAAGCTGCGATTTCGTTATCGCATCACTCAGAAAATCCAACTTCCCGAACATCGCGAAAACGCCCATTATCACGCCTCCGACAACCAACCCAACAAGAAAAACCACAATCCCCTTACAGGACGATTCGCAAGAACATTTTTTCCCATCTGCCATGTTTTGTTTTTATTAAAAAATAAAATCCAACCTAAAAATATCATAAACGTTTTTTTTGTCCAGCTATTCGTGCCTCAGCGCCTCTATCGGATTCAACCTCGCCGCCTTTTGCGCCGGATAATAACCAAACACAACCCCCACAAAACACGACACCACGAATGCCACAAATATAGCCCGTAAAGAGATTACCAAATCCCAATCATACCCCGCACTTCTGGCTCCAAAAGCCACCGAGGCCGATATCGCACTCCCCAAAACAATCCCGGCGATACCACCGACAAGAGTCACAACGATAGACTCAAACAAAAACTGCTCAAGGATCCTCCTCCTCTTCGCCCCAAGCGCTTTCCTCAGCCCAATTTCACGAGTCCTCTCCGTCACGGATATCAACATGATATTCATTATTCCTATCCCTCCGATAATCAAAGAAACCGCCGCTATCGCCGCCAAAAAAAACTTAAGAACATCGGTAATGGTGGTAAGCATCGCAACCGCCGTATCAAGACTTTCAACCATAAAATCATCATCCTTCGGATCTCTAACATTATGAGTAACTCGAATAGTTTGCTCTATATCATAAATCGCTCGCTCAATATTTTGATCGCTATCAACTTTTACTCTTATCAAACTTACATAATCTATACCGAGAAGAATCTTTTGTGCGACCGTCACGGGAACATAAACCTGATCATCCCTATTTTGAAAAGCTGTCACGCCTCTCGATTCAATCACCCCGATAACCTGAAACGACTCTCTCTTAATTTTTATATTTTGCCCGATCGGATCAGTCCCGTTAAAAAGCTCTTCCGCAACTTGGCTCCCTATAACCACAACCTTTTGCATCCCGTCTTGCTCGATTTCGGTAAAAAATCTCCCATTGGCAACCGTAATATCCTCAACCTCGGGAAACATATAAGAAACACCATTGAAAAAAGCATCCATCGTATTTCCATTATAAGTCATAGTCGCATTCCCTTTCACATAAGGAGTAATGGCAACCGCGTTAGGCACATTTGCAGAATCACTCAGCGCCTCAAAATCATCCAAATTCAAAGTCGTGATCGTCACCCCCAAAACAGCCGCCGGAGGCCCATCTTCAATTCTTCCACCCGGCAATATGCTTATCAAATTACTCCCGACACTTTTTATTTGATTCAAAATTAAACTTTGAGCACCCGACCCGATAGAAACCACCATAATAACCGACGCAATCCCGATCATTATCCCCAAACTGGTCAAAAAAGCCCTCATTTTATTTTTTACAAGAGAGGCAAAAGCTACCTTAAATGATTGAACGAAATCATACATTGTGTCCGTTTTTTTCATCTCTAACAATCCTACCATCCAAAACCTCAATAACCCTTTTCGCGTGCGCCGCTATATTTTTCTCATGCGTAACCAAAATAACCGTATGCCCATCTTTATTGAGTTTATCAAAAATCTTCATAACATCTTTCCCGGACTCGGTATCGAGATTACCCGTCGGCTCATCCGCCAAAATCAAACTCGGCTTATTGATAAGCGCTCTCGCAATCGCAACCCTCTGTTGTTGACCACCCGAAAGCTGATTCGGCATATGCCCCATTCTATGCTCAAGCCCGACCATTTTAAGGACCTCTTTTCCTCTCTCGATCTGCTCGGAATCCGAAACTCCCGCATACACAAGCGGCATCCTAACATTATCAAGTGAGCTGGTTCTCGGCAAAAGATTAAAGGATTGAAAAACAAACCCAATCTCTCTGTTTCTGATATGAGCGAGCTGATCATCGGTAAAAGTCGTAACATTTTGCCCTTTGAATTTATAATGCCCGGTCGTAACGGTATCGAGAAATCCGATAATATTCATAAGCGTAGACTTGCCGGAACCGCTCTGTCCGATTATCGCAACAAATTCACCAACATGTATCTCAAAACCAACCCCGCGAAGCGCATGCGTCTGCGCCCCGTCGACTCCATAAACTTTGGAGACATTGCTGATTTCTATAAGAGTGCTTTCCACGAGGCAAATTTTAACATGCCTCACGGTCCCGCGCGAGCACCTCGACAAAGCACCCTTCCGTCTCCCACACTCTCACCGCATACAACTTCACCCCATCAATCCCGCCCTCAAGCTTCCCCCAAATCCACGCAGCAATGTTTTCCGCCGAGGGATTCGCGATAACATCATTCAGATTTTTATGATCCAATTCCGCAAGAACTTTTCCCCCAACGATCTCTTTAATTCTCGCAAAATCCACCACCATTCCCTCCTTATCGGGCTCACCTTCAAACGTCACCCTCAATTTATAAGTATGCCCGTGCAAATTTTCACACTTTCCCTTATATGCGGGCAAAAAATGCGCCGAATCGAATTTGAACTCTCTCGATACTAACATAACTTTTTAATTACATTTAAAGCCCCAACGCTCTCCCCCACATCATGCACCCTGACAATTTTCGCACCATTCATCAATGCAGCGCAAGCACAAGCCACAGAACCGCAAAGCCGCTGACTCATCTCCCCTCCCAAAAAACTTTTCCTCGACGCCCCAACCAAAATCGGCCTGCCCAGCCCTCGCAATTCCGCCAATCTTTTCACTATTTCAAAACTATACCCGGGCTCCGCACTCACAAACATGCCCATCCCCGGATCCACAACCACATTCTCAAAATTCACCCCGGCCGCAATCGCAACCTCGATCCTATCTTTCAAAAAATCATAAACGGTCCTCACCACATCCTTATATTCCACCGCACGCACACTCGTCCTCGGAGTCGCATCTTTCGCATACATCAACACCATCGGCACCTTCAACTCGGCCAAGACTTTAAACATTTTTTTATCACCTCTCCCGGCAGTCACATCGTTAACCATATCCGCCCCGGCCTCAACACACACCTTCGCAACCGAAGATTTATAAGTATCTATTGATATAAAAATTTCCGGCAGAGCTTTCCTCACCGCCTTCAACACCGGCACGGGGATCAACAACCGTGTTGATGACAACATCCGGATGCGCCGCAGCTACTGCATCGCGTACGGCCGCCGCATCACGCACGTCATGCTCTACACGGGCGGAGACATCAAAAATTTTTCCACCATCGGAAAAACTGTCCGGCGTCACATTCAAAATCCCCATAACCGCATGCCCAAGAACAACCTCGCGCCCATGCGGAGACCGAAGTGAAAACTCGGTCCTCCCATAAACCGAACAAACGCGCATCAACTCATCCCCAATTTTCCGAAGCCCAAAAGGCTGCATCTTCAATTTCATATAAAGAACTTCAAGCTGTTTATTAGTCGCGATTAAAACCCCCCTAACCTTTTTCGCCTTCAAGCCAGCCGCCTCCCGTGGTAGAGCCAACTCCGCCCCGATCGACAAAGCCTCCTGTTTGAAAATATTCGCCGCCCGCAAATCCATCTCGGGGATATCGATTACCCTTAAAATACCTTTCCCGCTCATCATCATCACTCCGGGACTCGTAACCCCAACCGAAGCCAAAAAATCCCCGAACCTCTCCTGATTTTCGAAATTTTTGATTAGCATGCATAACAATGATACACCAACCCCCAGACCGTCCGACAATGAGAATGAATTTTTTAAAAAAAATTCATTCTCGGACACCCTACAGTCTACTGTCTACTCTTAATGAAATTCAAAACAACACTCTCGGCATTATCGGAGAACCGAGCCAACTGCACTGGAGTAGCCTTCACCTGATCACCATTAAGCCTATTCAACAAAGCCGCGCACACAATGGCGCATTTTATCCCCGCCCTGCGACAAAACACGACAAATTCGGTGCTTTCCATCTCTATATTTCTAACTCCGGCCTCATGAGCTTTTCTTAAGAAAATCATCTTATCCGCTTCAGTATACCCGGGATTAAGCGCACCATCCAGTCTTCCCTGCCCTTCATAAAAATCGTCGGTTCCGAGAGTTTTACCCAGCACAACATGAAATCTCCCTGCGCAAGACAAAATTTCCTGAGCCAATTCGGGGTCAATATCCGCAGGCCATCTTCTCCTTTCCCCCAACACAATATGCTCCCTGAAAGGTTCCAACTCGCCATTCAACGCTCCGATAGTCACAACGACATCACCCCCCTCAACTCCCACACCACCGGAAGTCCCAACTCTTATAAAAATCGGATCTTCAACCCCGGCATGATACAATAATTTCGTAATTTCATGAAGAAGAATAGACAAAGAAGGCATCCCCATCCCATGATTTACAAATATAATCGGACCGAGTTTAAACATCGAGAAGCGCTCCTTCTTCCCTATCGGTTGAACTATCAACTTGCGCAAAACACGATTTCGCTCCGGATGCAAACCGAGAGCGCGCAAAACACGAAACGCAGTGGTCCCCATAATGCGCCCAATCTTTTTTGGCAAATCGTCAACCAGCGGTCCATGCTCGATTTCTCCCAAATCCAATTCCAACTGTTCGGCAGCTTTTACCAAAAAATCTTCCGCCCTATCGGCGCTTCCACCCATACAAACATATTTCACATTCCCGAACATCGCCTTCAAATCTATGCTCGAATCCAACCCCAAATGATACAAAACATCAGGGTCCAATTCTTCGATATGCGGATTGAGATTCTCCATAGGAGCCGGATTCTAAACCGGTCAATGTTAATTGGCAAGTAGCTACTTGCCTATAACGATACTTCCACCACCCATACCCGCAAAAATACGCCTGCCTTTTTCATGAGTCGCTCTCCTATAAATATCAACCTCGGGACTCCCCTCTTCGATAAGTTTCCACGGCTGTTGCATAACGTCAACAATATAATTTTTACCATCGAGTTCGACCACATTCCAACAGTGCCATTGATCTCTGGCTTGTTTACCTCTAACAAGTCTCGATTGAATACCTAAACGATCAGCAAGATATTTAAAAAGTATCGCTCTATGCCTGCAAACACCATGATTCAAATAACCCAGGAGAACAACATCGTCAACATTCGCCCTGGAAATCTTGCAACGTTGAATATTCGCCTCGGTCAATTGAACAATATCGCCATATCCGTCCGCCACCATCTGGGAACCTCCAAGCGCATTGGAAACAAACATGGCAAGCATTTGGATCTTCGCCTGTGTGGTGGGAGCCGATTCAATAAATTTGCGGGCACCTTCGACTTTGGATTGCAAACATGTGTCACGAATTGCATCAACGAAAATAAGTTCTCTGTCGGACGATTCGCATTCCAATCGCCCATCGGAATCAATGGCAAATTGCATTTTGTGCCCTCCGTCATAAAAACCGTTCGGTATTTGTTCATCAAAATCCAAATATCCGCGCCTCAAATATTGCAAAGAACGAAATCTGCCGGCGTGAGTTTGATCAATACGCAATCTATAAACCGATGTCGCGGTTTCCAAAAAGATCTTGCCGTCCGCTTCAACTCTAACCTCGACAATCTCGCTTACCGAACTCTTGCCCTCATCGAATCGAACACGACCACCCACAACGATTGGAACCTGCAATATCCCATCAAGTTGAGTACCAACGAGAACACTTGACGTACATCCAGACTTTATTTGGATCTTAATCAAAGCCACCCTCGGAAATCCAGCAGTCAGAGCTTCGACATAATCCCGATCACTTAATGTCGGATTAAGAACTTTTCTTTTTGTAGGAAGCCTTTCCATAATTTAGTTATAAAATTTCTACCATCCCCACCCCGTCCCCTCTTCCGGCACCTCCACCCCTTTCAAATCCTCATCATATTTCACGGCGGTTTTCATCGTATCTTTGCAAATCCCCATAATCCATTTTGCCTTTTTATCGGCAACAATTTTGCTGGTATCAGATATTTAAACCTTCTAACCGCACCGTCATACCCGTCATGATGAGTTAGATACAAAATCCACGCTTCGTTAGCCTCAATCTTCCCGGTTTTTGCGAAACCGCTTTCCGCAAACTTGCTATAAGTAATCTGCTCTTTTTTCGCATAAACATATTTCAAACTCTTTGTCGCCAACCAATATCCGGCATAAATCATAATCTCGGGGTTAAACCTCCACTCCATTTGATCTTTATTTTTCCACTTTGGAGACTCCGCCATCTTTTGATAAACCCACGGATTATCTTTCAAAAACTCGTTCCAAGTGGATGGTATAAATTGAAAAAGTCCACCTGCGCCACTTCCCTGCTTGTTCAAAACATCGACTCTAAATCCGGACTCATGTTTCATTATCGAGAACATAATACTTTCCGGAACATCGATACCTGTCTGCGCAGAATACTTCTCGCGCGCCGAATGTGCATAATAATACAAATCAGGCTGATTTCTTATAATATCATCTATTTTTCTACCTTTAACTTTTTTATCCAAACCCATCCCCTCTTTGTCGGAATCACTTAACGAATCTCCGGAATGATATTTGGAAACAGGAACACCTTCAGCCCTTTTTTCATCAACATATTCTCGATCGGAAACACCAACCTCGGCATCATATTTATCAAAATCTAAACCACCATCAGCCTTCCTATATTTTTGATCAAAATCCATCTGTATCGCGCCAACCCTAACAACATCGGAAGTAAAAACCGGTATATACCCCTGCTCATCAAAAAAACCGCCACCTTTTAAACCAACTCTCCTTTCGCTTGCACGAACATTACTCTTATCTCCTCCGACATAAACCGTGACTCCTCTAACCGTAGGCGGGAGTATATCTCCGGCCCCAAGCTTCCAATAAGCCTCCTGATTACCATGAAAATTTATTTTAAACTCATCTCCATCTTTAGGTGCCTTATACCAACTTTTATAATTCGCGAAATCAACTTTTGTATCCGACGAAACAAAATCCGTAAAAGCATAAAATAAAATCCCTTCATGTTTGGATTCCAAATCCCTAAGTTGATCTAGAGAAAGCGCTCGCAAATCGGAAATTTTCTCAACATCCGAAACCTGTCCATTAATAGCTTCTTCAACCGTTTCTCTCGCCAAATCATCCGCGATATTCGAATCAAGTTTCATTTTCTCTCCAGGAGTCAAAATCTTATCGGTCAAAAACTCATCAATCTCGGCCTTCATCCCGTCAACCTCTGAGAGAGTATCTAGGGTCAATTTAAGCTTTTTTTCATCATAACCTCTCTTAAGTTCGGTCAAAGCTGCCTGCTCCTTTGGCGTCATCCCGGTCTCCTCCATCGCATCAACGGTTTCCATAAAAAGTTGCTCGACCGTTTTCGAAGACAACGATTTATCAGACTTACTCTCTTTTTTCTCGGGCGTAGGAGCCGTCATGTTTTTTTATTGTTTTTTTATCTTCTAATTATACCAAATTTTACAGAGAAACTCCATCTGTTCTCGGAAATCTACAATCTGCCGTCTACTATCTACGGTCTACAGTCTTATTCCCCACCTTATTTCAGCAAACAAATCAACGCGAAATACAGGATAAAAGTTGCAAAACGAAAATCTCTCGTTCACTATACCCTACGAACTACCTCCTACCCCCTAACATATGAAATACCCAATTCGACTCACCGAACTCGAGCTTCAACAAAAGGCGCTTCAAATGCGCCGCGACATAGTCGAAATGACTTGCGCCGCAGGTTCCGGCCATCCCGGCGGATCTTTATCGGCGGTGGACATGCTCGTAGTTCTGTATAACGAATTCTTAAAACACGATACCGAGGACACGGAATGGGAAGAAAGAGACAGAATGATTTTTTGCAAATGCCACATCACTCCGGCAATATATTCGATTCTGGCAAGAGTCGGATATTTCGATCCGAAAATGCTTCTCACATTCAGAAAACTGGGATCCGAACTTCAAGGACATCCTTCGAGATTCTCCCCGAGAGGAATCGAAATGTCCGGCGGCTCGCTCGGTCAAAACTTGTCAATCGCAACAGGAGTGGCCCTCGGCTTAAAACATCAGGGCAAACCGAACAGAGTTTTCGCAATGACAAGTGAAGGCGACTTACAAGAAGGTCAAAGCTGGGAGGCAATAATGTCGGCGGCACATTACAAACTCGACAATTTATGCGCATTGGTTGATTACAACAAACTGCAAATAGACGGCAACGTCGAAGATGTCATGGGAGTCCATCCTCTAGATGAGAAATTTAAAAGTTTCAACTGGAACGTCCTCATAATAGACGGTCATAATTTTGATCAAATCAGACAAGCGCTCAAAAAAGCTCTAACTCTAAAAGGCAGACCAACCGCAATAATCGCCCACACGATAAAAGGCAAAGGCGTATCATTTATGGAAAACCAAGCGGGCTGGCACGGCAAAGCGCCATCTAAAGAAGAGATGGAAAAAGCACTAGCTGAACTACAACTTAAAAATTAATAATATGGCCGAAAGAGAATTAATGTTGGCACGCCAAGGCTGGGCGGACGCACTCCTCGAACTAGGAGAAAAAAATCCTAAAGTGGTAGTCCTCGACGCAGACCTGGCGAAATCAACCCTAACCTGTCTTTTCAAAGACAAATTCCCGAAAAGATTTTTCGACATGGGAATCGCGGAACAAAACATGATAAACGTCGCGGGCGGACTATCGCTAACCGGTCTCATACCGTTCGTTGCAACATACGGCGTTTTCGTATCGGGCAGAGCATGGGAACAGATCAGAACCTCGATTTGCTACGGACAATTAAACGTGAAATTCGGAGGCGCGCACGGCGGAATTTCGGTAGGCCCTGACGGCGCAACACACCAAGCGCTTGAAGAGTTAACAATAATGCGTGTTCTTCCAAATATGACGGTTTTGGCACCGGCGGACTATTACGAAACCAAAAAAGCCGTCTTGGCTTCGGTTGAAATAAACGGTCCGGTTTACATCAGATTCGGCAGAGAAAAAACACCGGCAGTGACCAAACCGGACTCGCCTTTCGAGATAGGAAAAGCAAATATCATGCAAGAAGGAGAAGATATAACAATAATAGCTTGCGGAACGATGGTGGCGGAATCACTCAACGCGGCAGAATTCTTGGCAACAAAAGGAGTATCGACAGAAGTCATAAATTTACATACAATAAAACCGTTAGACAAAAACACAATATTAAATTCGGTTAAAAAAACGAAGGAATCAACGACACATTCGGGGAATCCGGCACACCAAAAGAATTGATGCGAAAATACGGCATCACCTCGAAAGATATCATTGAGAAATCCCTAAAAGTCATACTCCGCAAAAAATCAAATAGTTAACTACCCCATCATATGAAACCCTTCTCCAAACGCATGCCGCGACTCGGCACCGAAAATGCTTTCTCCGTTATAACGAAAGCCAAACAGTTCGAAAAAGATTCCGGAATTAAACTCGTATACCTGCAAATAGGCGAACCGGGTTTCGACACGCCAAAAAACATCAAAGACGCAACAATCAAAGCGGTCAACGACAACCAAACACACTACACGGCAACTCCGGGCATCCCTGCGCTTAGAGAGGCTATCGCAAAATATCATTCACAATATTCTTACACGCCTTACGCCGCAGAAGACACCGTAGTAGTCGCAGGCGGAAAACCGATAATGTTCTACACCATCAACGCATTGATAGACGAAGGCGACGAGGTTATCGTCCCAAATCCGGCTTACCCAATCTACGGATCTGTAACCGAATATTTGGGAGGCAAAATCATCCCAATACAACTAACCGAAGCAAACGATTTCAACTTCACCGCCGGAGACCTCGAGAAATTAATTACTCCGAAAACGAAACTCATAATTATAAACTCTCCTCAAAATCCAACTGGAGGAGTTTTGACAGAAGAACTTCTTGAAAAGATCGCAGCATTAGCGGTAAAACACGATCTTTGGGTTCTCTCTGACGAAATTTACGACAGAATGGTCCACGAAGGGAAACACGTTTCGATCACAAAATTCGCAGGCATGCCGGATCGAACAGTAATCCTTAACGGATGCTCGAAAACATACGCAATGACAGGTTACAGAATCGGATGGGGAGTCACCAAAAATCGCGAAATGGCGAAATACTTGGAGCAACTCGCTTGCAACGACATTTCATGCGTAAACACAATGGCTCAGTACGCCGCAGTTGAAGCACTAACCGGCCCACAAACGGCAGTCGACGAAATGTTAAAAGAGTACAAAGCTCGCAGAGATTTAATGGTCTCCATGGTCAACGAAATTCCGGGCATGAGCTGTAAATCTCCGAAAGGCGCTTTCTACTTAATGATCAATGTTAGAAAAATCTTAGACAAGCTGGGAATAACCTCAGCCGAACTTTGCGACAAAATCATGCGCGAAGCTCACGTCTTAATCCTCCCGGGAACAGTATTCGGACTCTATGGCGACGACTTCGTAAGAATGTCTTACGTCTCAACCCCGGAACAAATTAAAGACGGTCTCACAAAAATCAAAGATTACCTCTTAAATCTCTAATCTCAAATCTCCAATCTATGCCCAACATCTACGTCACAAGAAAAATACCACAAGGCGCACTCGATCTTTTGAAAGAAAAACTGGGAGAGTTTGAAATAAATCCGGATGATCGCGTTTTAACTCGCGAAGAACTTTTAGAAAAAGTAAAAGGTCGCGACGCGGTACTTTGTCTTTTGACAGATAAAATTGATGGCGAAGTCCTCGATGCCGCAGGAAAAAACTGCAAAATATTCTCAAACTACGCAGTCGGCTTCAACAACATAGACCTAAAAGCTGCCGGTGAAAGAGGAGTTATGATCACAAACACTCCGGGCGTTCTTGATGACGCAACCGCCGACATGGCAATCACGCTGATGTTCGCAATGGCAAGAAGAGTCGTCGAATCGGACACCATGATGCGTCAAGAAAAATTTACAGGTTGGGGACCAATGTTACTTTTGGGACAAGACATCACTGGAAAAACTCTCGGCATAGTCGGAGCGGGCAGGATCGGTGAAAATGTTGCAAAAAAAATGGCACATGGATTTGGTATGAAAATTCTTTATACGGATCTCAAGGGCAACGAAACGCTCGAAAAAGAAACCGGAGCTAAAAAAGTCGACATGGAGACGCTTTGTCGCGAAAGTGACTTCATTTCGGTTCATGTGAATTATTATCCCGAAACACACCATTTAATTAACGAGAAAAACTTAAGCTGGATGAAAAAAACCGCAATCTTGGTAAACACATCCCGAGGACCCGTAGTAGACGAAGTTGCGCTGGTGGAAGCCCTAAAAGCTGAGAGAATTTTCGGCGCGGGCTTGGATGTTTTTGAAGACGAACCGAAAATGAAACCCGGCTTAAAAGACCTCCACAATATTATCCTCGCACCTCACGTAGGATCGGCAACAACCGGCACGAGAACCAACATGGGCCTCATCGCCGTCCAAAATATCGTAGATGTCTTATCAGGCAAAGAACCTCAATATTTGGTAAATAAAGAATTCCTCAATGCTCGTTAAAATCGCAAAAGAGGTTTTGAAAAAAATAAATCCGGCGCATTTGGTAACAACCGAACTTAAAAAACACTCGTTCGGCTCTTACGAACGAATTTTTGTAATCGGAACGGGAAAAGGCGCATCAAAAATGGCGGAAGCTGTCGAGAAACACCTGGAAATCACCGAAGGCTTCATAACGATCCCCGAAGGCGAAACGCCTCCAAAACTCAAAAAAATCAAATACTTAAACGCCTCTCACCCACTGCCAAACGCAAACGGCGTAAAAGGCGCAAAAGAGATTTTAAAAATCGCAAAAAAAGCCGACAAAAACGATCTCGTAATCAGCCTAATATCAGGTGGCGGCTCAGCCCTCATGCCGCTTCCCGCAAAAGGCATCTCTTTAAAAGATAAAATCAAAATCACCTCCTCTCTCCTCAAGTCCGGAGCAACCATCCAGGAAATCAACACCGTCAGAAAACATCTCTCACAAATAAAAGGCGGGTTCTTGGCAAAAGCTCTCTACCCCGCAACCTGCCTAAACCTCGTCATCTCCGACGTCCTCGGTGACGATTTAAGCTCGATCGCTTCCGGCCCACTCTCTCCCGATCCGACAACTCGCGAAGACGCTTTTAAGATTTTGAAAAAATATGGAAAACTACTCGTCGAAACCCCAAAACCTGGTGACAAAATTTTTAAAAACATAAAATCAAAAATCCTCGCAAACCACGAAACCACAGCCAACACTGTCGCAAAAATCATCAAGAAAAAAGGCCTGAAACCAATAATTCTCGACACAAACCTGAAAGGCGAATGTCGCATCAAAGCCGCAGAAATCGCCCGCAAAATCACCGACCCGAAAGCGATCTACATCCTGACCGGTGAAACGACCGTAACGGTCAAAGGCAAAGGCGCAGGCGGCCGAAACCAAGAGTTCGTCCTCGCCGCAATCCACACAAACCCGAAAATCGAAATCCTCTCAATCGGCACCGACGGTGTCGACGGCTTTTGCCCCGAAAAAGTCGCAGGCGCAATCGCCAACTCAGACACGCTCAAACAAGGCGTCTCCCCTCTCCCGTACTTGAAAAACAACGACTCTTACCACTTCTTCAAAAAAACCGGCGGCTTAATCATAACCGGCCCAACAGGTACGAACTTGGGGGATTTAGTACTGGCAACTTTACACCTGGGGGGAATTACAAAACGTCGTCGTTTTTTGTAAAATCATCACCCTTTCCTACATCTCATCCTCCGCATACACATGTTCGAACTCCGTCTTTTTGTAATCAAAAATTTCACCATCCTTAAAAAACCTCTTCCCCTCTTTCCCAGCATTTTCAACCGAGTCCGAAGCGTGCACGACATTACAACTGACACTCATCGCCAAATCGCCTCTGATTGAGCCGGCCTCAGCCGATCTCGCCTTTGTAATACCGCAAAGCAACCTGACCGCGTTCACGCATTCAAGCCCCTCCCAGCACATCGCAATAACAGGATTTTTCATCATAAACTTGCTCAAACTGCCGAAAAACGGCTTGTCCGCCAAATGCGCATAATGTTCCCTCAAAATAGCCTCATCAAGCGTCATCATTTTCATCCCAACAAGCTTCAGCCCCTTCTTCTCAAATCTTGAAACTATCTCCCCTATCAACCCTCTCTGAATAGCATCCGGCTTCACGAGCACTAATGTTTTTTCCATAGACATGGTAGTTTTTGTTAAGATTTTTTACTCAAAAAGAGTATCAATTCGCCGAAAAATAAACAAGAGCGATTGCAACTACCACAACCTCCCCACCAACACCAATATTTTCGCCATTTCACCGAGGGTGACTTGTTGTTCCGGAACGATTCCTTGCATGTATGAATAAGTAACATCAGGCGCATACCATGCTCGATCGTTCATATCAAGAAACAGGTTTGAAGGTAGGAAATAATAATCCAAGAGTTCATCACCGTATAACTCGGCAACATCAAGATCCGCAAGTTTCAGAATTATCTTTAACACCTCGGCTCTACTCCCTCACGTACGTCACCACCTGATCCCCATCCGCAAGCCCACTTAACACCTCAACATATTGATCACCCTTCACTCCAACCTCAACATCGGCCTCATACATCTCGCCAGTCAACGAATTAACCTGTAAAACATAAGTCCTCGCCTCATCATATTTAAGCGCTTTCACAGGTATCGCTAACACATCCGCCAATTCCGCGGTAACAATATCCATGTTCGCAGTCATCCCAGGCTTTATCTCCGAATCCTGCAATACGAAAGCCGCCTTCACTTGATAATAAATCACGCCCTGCACAACTGTTTCCGCCGGGTCTATTTGAATAATTTCGCCATCAAAAATTTTATCATAAGAAAAAGCGTCCAAAGTCATGCTCACCTTATCTCCAACCTTCACATTCGCAATATCGGTCTCCGAAACATTTGCGGTCACTTGATAATCGCTCGAAACCATGACCAAAAATACATCCGCGCTTGAAATATTTTCACCAATATCATAACTAACCTCGGTAATTATTCCCGAAACCGGAGCGGTCAAATAAGCCAAAGACAAATTATACTGCGCCAAATCCAACGCCGCCTGCGCACTATCTATTGAAGCTTGGAGACCAGCCAAATCCACATCCCTCGGCCCAGCTTCAACCTCATCCAAGCTCGCCTGCGCCTGTGCAACCAACGCTTCGTAAACCGCGAGAGACGCCTCGGCAGAAGCAACATTGGAATCGGCCTGTACTTGCGCCTCGCTCAAAGCTTGTTCCGCAGAAAACAAAGCATCTTCCGCACTTTTCAAACTCGTATCTTCGGATGTAACTGCCGACTCGGCAGTTTGCATCGCGGAAGACAATCCGGAAATAGCATTGGCAATATCCGTAATTTCAGATGCAACTATGGTCCTTTTTGAATCCTTAACAGTCTGCGAATATCCGCCAATTGCGGGAGTATCAACCAAAAGCGCATCAACATCATCAAGCAAATTATCCAAATCGGAAAGTAACGCATAGGCCCTATCGGCAAAAGAGTCTATACCTGTATAATCGCTCATATCAGCCAAGGCAAAATCGGCAAACAAAGCATCATAACTCCACGAAACATCTTCATATTCCGATTGAGCACTCTCATATTGTCCAGCACTTGCAGTCTCAAGCGCCAATTCAAAATCATCATTCACATCCTCATCATCAACTCCCAATATATTATCAAGATCGCGCATTGCGTCATTCACCTCGCTCAAAGAAGAGTCAACTTTGTTATATAAATCCTCATACGCATGAACAACATCTTCGCCATAAGTAGCCAACGCATTATCATAATCGGTCAAAGCCGAATCATAAACCAACTGCGCAGAATTCAAAGACTCTTCAGCCAAAACCTGAGTACTTTCATAATCTTGATTCGCTTTATCAAAATCCGCCTGCGCCTTATCCAAAGATGCCTGCGCAACAACTATCGCTTCATCGGTACTGCCGGCAATTGCCTGATCATATTTCGCTTGCGCCAAAGCCAAATCCGCCTCGGCCGACTGTTTTTTAATGGATAAAGAAGTGGCATCCAGCGCCGCCAAAGTATTCCCCGCCAAAACGCTATCCCCAACTTCGACATTCACAGCGCTAACCTCTCCCGAAATCTGAAATCTTAATTCTATCTTCGGATCGGCCTCCACCGTACCGGTCACGGAAACCTCTTGAAGAACATCCCGATAAGAAGCATCCGCAAATTCATACTCCGTCGAATCACCATTCGAGGAACACTTGAAATATCCAAACAGAAGTACTGCGACAACCGCCACCAAACCCAAGAATTTTTTATTCTTTAAAATCCCCATAAGTAAAAAAAGTATACTCACATCAGATTCCATTTACAAATGGATTAAAAAAAATTAAGCTTGCGAGGCATGTAAATTTAAATCATCGGAAACCATGTTATCAAGCAAAAAAATAATGTCGTCCGCAATCCCGTTAATTCTCGTAATGCTGTTCTTGGGAACCGCAATCACGCCTTTCCTGTCGGCAAACATGATGAAAACCCAATTCGACAGTGAAGCCAACCTGACGGATCCTTTGGATTCAAGCGTAAAAGGTACGGCTTCACGATATTTCGAAAATGGCGCATACGACTTAACCCTGGAAACCACGCTCCCCGATCCGGAAGAAGGATCCTCGTATATAATTTGGCTGGTAAGATTGAGCCCTTTCTCAACCATGAATTTGGGCACTCTTCAGAAAAACGAAACCTCTTGGACATTTGATTATCAATCCACGGACACGACCATAGATTTCGAGAGCTACACCGAGATCATCGTAACAAAAGAAGTGGCAACGGACATCGCAATTCCAAACGAAACACATATTCTTGAATCATCATTCTCATGAAAATAAAACTCACCAAAACGGCGGCAAGCGAGGTTAAAAAGATGCAAAAAGCGGAAAAGAAAATCGGATATATATTGAAGTTCGACGTATTCCCGGGAGGGTGCGCGGGCTTCCAATATTACATGGATTTCATCGAGAAAAGTGAAAAAAACTCTGTCACGACCAAATCAGGCGAAATCACGATCGCGGTACCGAAAGAAAGCATCCCTTTAATAGACGGATGCGAAATAGACTTTATTAAAGAAGCCGACGGGTTTAAAATAAACAACCCCAACCTAAAAGAAGACGGAGGATGCGGAGGTTGTTGCGGAAACTGCGACGGCGGATGCCACTAAACCTACTATCTACTATCTATTAATTTTACCCCTATGACAAGCGGATTGGCAAGCCATCAACACGGCTACACAAAAGTAAACATCACGAGACCCAAGAGCAAACAAAGGGTCAAGAAGAATAAAGCCAAGGCAAGAATAAAAAGCGTGGCAAGACAAGACGCCATTAAGGCGGCAAAACAAGCGTTTCTCGAGAACTGCTAGCTGTTTTGAGCAAAACAAACACGAATGTTTTTTTTCAAAAAGAAAAGAATCGGAAAAACCATGGGCACTATGGGGCATTACCGCCCGAATCTTTCGAATATAACAAGAAAGAAACCGATTAAAAAAACCGGATTTCTCGAAACAAACACCGAAAAGAAAATTCTGAAAAACAGACTCACTCAAAGACGTTTCTCGAAAATATTAAGACCGATCGTCCTCATATTAATAGGGTTAACCCTCTACGGCATTTCTTACATATTTATAATTTCCGATATTTTCGCGATAAAAAAAACGGATTACGACCATGACCAAATTCAAGTCGAAGACGAAAATCCGATACTCGCCTACATGCAAAACTTCAAAGGCACAAACATCTTTTTGTTAAACGAAGCCGACGAAGAAAATTATTTGAAATCAACCTACCCGCAATACAAAAAAGTCAATATTAAGAAATCCCTGCCGGGCACGCTCATCCTTGAACTTGAAGAATACGCGATGGTTGCAAACCTGATATATGAACAAGACGGCATAAGCAGAAAATTCATAATAAATGAAAACGGGATCGCCATAAATACGGATACGGAAGACCTTTCACTCCCCTACGTCTATTTCGAAACGGATAAGGTCCCGACCGAGAATCAAGAAGTGATAAAACCCGAGATTTTACAATTTATCCTTGAAGCGATAAACGATTTTGAAAGCAAATTCGGCATGCAAATTTTGGACACCACTTACTACAAAATCGCACGCGAAGTACACCTGCAAACCGAAAGATATTTTTATGTGTGGCTGGACACGGAACTTACGGTAGACGAACAACTCCTCAAGCTCAAATTATCACTCCCAAAGCTCGATATTTATGAGGAGGATTTGAAATACATAGACCTCCGGATATCCGGTCAAACGGGAGACAAGGTTGTCTATATGTTAAACTAGTTAAAAACACCCCTCGAATATTGGCATTGAAAGTCGAACGTTTTTTTGGTATAATTTACAGATACAAAAATAAAAACAAATAATTTATGGCATCTCAAGTGGCAAAAATTGCTTTGGCTAAAGAAATGCTGGAAACGGCGGAAAGCAATTTGAAATCGGCGAAAAAAATCTTAAACGAAATCGCCGGAGGCAAGTCCGGTGCAAAAGAAAAACTCGAAAAAGCCGCGGCCGAACTTTCTGTCGGCGAAGACGGAGAGGACCAAATTATTGAAGGAGTTTTTGACGGGCAAAATATGATAGGTCCGAACCAAAAAACTTATCCCGTCCCGGCAAATTACGCATCCAAATCGAAACTGATACCGGGTGATGTCCTTAAATTAACAATCAAAGAAGACGGCACGTTCCTTTATAAACAAATCGGTCCGATCGAAAGAAAGAAAATTAAAGGCGTCCTGACATACGAAGATGGCAAATACAAAGTATTGGCCGAAGGACATGCATACAACGTACTTCTCGCATCGGTAACATATTTCAAAGCCGAATCCGGCGACGAAATCACCCTTGTGGTACCCGATCACGGCGAGAGCGAATGGGGAGCTATCGAGAACGTAATCCCCAAACTCGGCTCCGAAAAATCCGACAATTTATTTTAAAAAATTATGGACCCAATAAATCAACAACCTCAAAACGCAACCATCCAAGACGCCATTACTCAAATCAAAGAATGGCAAGCTCAAGGCAAAAAAGATGATGCCATCACGGGATGCAAAGAAGTTCTCGAAATAGATCCGACAAACCAATCAGCGAAAACCATATTGGCGGAACTCGAAACGCCGAAACTTGAAGAAACGATAATTTCGACAGAAACACCAATAGCAAAAAAACCTTCTCACGGAATTTTGCTTAATTTGATAGCCATAATATTGATCGCCGCGATAATCGGAGGCGGAGTTTTCATATATTTCAAGATTTTCGGAAATAAAATCGAAAAAACAGCACCGGAAAAAGAACCTGTCACCGAAGAACAACCCAAGGAAGAGGTATCGGAAACCGAAATCAGAAACAACCAAAGGCTTGCGGATTTACAAATCATCGAAGAGTCGGTTGAAAAATATTTCGAGGAAAACAGCTCATATCCGGATACGAACGAACTGGTTGCATTGCTTGGAGATGAAATGCCATACGATCCGATGGACGGACAAACCGACTCTGCCGGGAACGTATTTGCTTATTCTTACGCGGGATATGAAACCGAATACATCTTGGCGGGACTTTTTGAAGAAGAAACCGAAAATACAATCCTTACAACCGGCGCAAGCGTCAACGATCATCCGGACTACAGAGACGAGGCATCCGAAAACGTAATTTTCATCACAAACGCGGAAGAGTCCAAACCGAAAGTTAAGGTCAAGAAATAAAACCATGGTACTATGTGGCTATAAGTCTATTAGTCTATTCGTCTATGCCGTTTTCTTGGTCGAAATATAAAAAACCCATGCTCCTCCTCGCCCCGATGGCAGGATACACCGACTCCCCTTTTCGACAAATCGTAAAAGAAATCGCACCGGAAACCATTTGCGTAACAGAATTAATAAGCGCTGATGGCATAAAATTCGGAGGTGAGAAAACTCTGGAATTTTTAGAATTTAACAAAAAGAAAGAACGCCCGTTTATAGTCCAACTTTTCGGCAAAAACCCGGATTTTTTCAGCGAAGCCGCAAAAATCGTAGCAAGCCAAGGCGCCGACGGAATAGACATAAACATGGGTTGCCCGGCAAGAAAAGTTGTGAACTCAATGCACGGTTCGGCTCTCTTGACTACACCGAAACTCGCTGAAGAGATCGCCCGCACAACCGTAAAAGCAACCAGGCTCCCCGTATCCGTAAAAATGCGCATCGGATTTAAAACTTACAACGAAAAACAATTTCTGGATTTCATAAAAATGCTGGAACAAACGGGCATACAAGCGCTAACAATCCACGGCAGAACAACCGCGCAAGGCTTCTCGGGCAAAGCCGACTGGGAACCGATTTACCTCGCAAAAAAACACCTGAAAATCCCGGTCATCGGCAACGGCGACATCACGTCAGCCGAAATCGCCCTAAAAAGGCTCAAAAAACTCGATGGCATCATGGTCGGCAGAGCAACTTTCGGCAATCCGTGGATTATGGCCGAAATCGCATCCGCATTAACAGGAAAGAAATATACTCCACCAACCTCTCTCGAAGAAAAAATCCCGCTTATTCTCAAACACGCAAAAATAGACATAAAAATGCGCGGCCGAAGAGGACTTCTTGAAATGCGAAAACATCTCGCCGCATACATCAAAGGATTCAAAGACGCATCAAAATACAGAAGTAAACTGGTCCAAGTTGAATCTTATGACGATATAAAGAAGATTTTCGCGGAAATAAGGGATTAAACTCTGAATTACGTAGCTGTTTGTAGCCGAAAGGGATTTTTATCTTTTTTCTGTAATTCTGTCTTCTGTAATTCCGCTTTCTATGGTATAATAATACGATTAAAACACCTCAATGTTAAAGCTCGACAAACTTCTAAAAACGGTAAATCAATATAAGGCGTCGGATCTGTTACTCGAAGCGGGTGCGAAACCATGCCTCAGAATCAACGGAGATATCGTCGCAATCAAGGACCACCCCGTACTGACTCGCGAAGCCACGGAAGAGTATATTTTCGAACTTCTTTCGGATAAACAAAAACAATTATTCGACTCCGGGGAAGATCTTGATTTTTCGGTTTCCGTCCCGGAAATTGCAAACTTCAGAGTAAATGTTTTCAAACAAAGAAACGGAATAGGCGGGGTTTTCAGATTGATCGCCGCCGATATCCCGAAGTTTGAGGAGTTGGGGCTCCCGCAAGCAATCCGTCAAATCGTAGACATGAACAGCGGACTCGTGCTCGTAACAGGTCCGACGGGATGCGGCAAATCAACGACTTTGGCTTCAATCATAAACGAAATAAACCAGAAATACCCGAAACACATAATCACAATCGAAGATCCGGTCGAATATATTCACAAACCGGCACGTTCGATAATCAATCAACGCGAAGTCGGCCCACACTGCAAAAATTTCGCGCAAGCTTTAAGATCATCTTTGAGAGAAAGTCCCGATGTCATTCTCGTCGGTGAAATGCGCGACTTGGAAACAATTTCACTCGCGATAACGGCCGCGGAAACGGGACATCTGGTCCTTTCCACGGTACACACAAGCGGAACCGCCAAAACTATAAGCAGAATCGTAGACGTCTTCCCTTCGGATCAGCAAAATCAAATCAAAGCCCAGCTCGCGGAAATATTAAAAGCGATAATTTGGCAAAGACTTGTCAAAACGGCCGACTCGAAATCCCAAGTCCCCGCGGTTGAATTCATGCTCCAAAATCATGCCACTGCGAACCTGATCAGAAAAGGAGCCACGCATCAAATAGACACCGTTATCGAAACCAGCAGGAACGAAGGCATGCAAACCATGAAACGCTCACTTTTGGAATTGGCCACCACAGGCAAAATCACAAAAGAAGAAGCCATGAAATATTTACCGATGGAATTTGAAGATTAAAAACATATGATTAAAAAATTCGTACTCACAATCTTGGCAATTACAACCCTTCTGATCGCTCAAACGAACATCGCGATGGCGGAGGAAAGCACCACAGATACGGGAATCGACTCGGGTGCAAGCGGATCCGACACCGACCCTACGCCCGATACACCGACATACGACAGTTTGGGATCCTTTGACGTTGGAGAACTTCTGACAACAGAAGGACAAGAACAAGGCTATCTTGACGACGAGGATCAAGCACCAATCCTCGGCTTCATCCTCGACGTAATAGATTTTCTTATAAAAGTTATCGGCACATTCTGCATGATTCTGATCATAATCGGAGGCTTGCTCATGCTCTCCTCGCAAGGCGACGACAGCAAAGTCCAAAAAGGTAAAGCCATCATCACTCAAGCGATTATCGGTCTGATACTCTCTCTGACTTCGTACATACTCGTAACATTCGTTCAATCTCTTCTATATGTTCAAAGCTAAAATCTTAATTTCGATCTCGCTTTTACTGCTTCTGTTTCTGCCGAACGCAATAGCGCTCGCGGATACAGCGGAGGATGCGTTAACCGAAGAAAAACTCACACACAAATGTGAAGACGACGACCCGACAACCGCATCATACTCATTCACGACATTCATCGAAGAAAAAGCAGGCTCTATGCTTGGAAATGATTTCGACCCAAAAACGGCCCGCGTAGTGGAACTTTCCGAATCTTTATCATCCGAAAATTCGGAAACAGCCATATCGGGTTCGATTATAGTAAGCGCCTACAAAGGTTACTGCTGTAAAGACTCCCTCACGGAAGACGGCAGGTGCACAAGCGAAATCATAAGCGTATACGAAGATGACCCGGTAGCCTGCGAAAACATCGCCGACTTATGCACCCCGATCCAGCTCATCATCTCAACTTCCGGCATCAACTTGCTCAAATTTTACGCGATGCAACTTTACAGATGGGCGGCAAGCATCGTCGGCATCATTTGCGTCCTTCTCATAGTCATTAGCGGCATCCAAATCACCGCATCGAGAGGAGAAGATATCAGTTCCGCGAAAAACAGAATCACTCAGGCTCTCGCGGGTTTGGCGCTCCTGTTTTTATCGGCATTGATACTTTACACGATCAACCCAACATTTTTCACAAATTAATATGAAAAAAATCTTAATACTTCTCACATTCGCAGTCATCGCGCTCAACCTTGTCACTCCGTCTTTGGCAAAAATCGCGAACGCCACAGCCAACGACACCCCGACCGAAGAAGAAGACACAAACACCGTAGCCCCAACCATCCCGAAACCTGACCTTTTACCCGGAGCGACGGAAGGAGCTTCGCAACAAGACGTCCAGGATTACTTCAAAAACCAAGCCATCCCCGGCTTCATAGCCGGATTTATAGGCATAGTCGGAGTCGTATCGTTTGTCGGAATGCTTATCGGAGGCATAAGACTCTTGACAGCTTACGGCAACGATGAACAAGTGGGCTCGGCCAAAAAAACCATCATATTCGCTCTGGTAGGCCTCTTACTTGCCATATTCTCATACGCGATAGTATCAATTATCGGCTCGTTGAATTTGGATGCGAATATATTCAAAGCCGACACGGCGCAAGCGGAAGAAGCCACATTGGACGACAAACTCAACGAACTTTTGCCATCCGAAGAAGAATTGATAGAAAAGTCTCCCAACTCACAAAGAGCATCTCTGCCGGGAGGCGATTTAATAAAGGACGTTCTCCCGAAAGCGATAAATATCATTCTGTATATAACCAGCACGATAGTATTCGTGGCATTGGTTTACTCGGGCATTCTGTATGTTACGGCAAGAGGCAACGAAGAAGACGTTAAAAAGGCTACAAATATCATTCTTTACTCAATCGTAGGCATTATCGTGGTCGCCCTTTCATACGCGCTGGTCAGCGGCATATCGAATATAAATTTTTAAAAATGAAAAAAATCTTAATCGCAATCACGACACTCGTCCTACTTCTGCCGCTTTGCAAAACGGCTTTCGCCGCATACGAAGTACCGGAAGAGTATCAACCGTCAAACATCGCCGAATCTCGGGCGGATCAAAACGAAAGCACTGAAGGTGGTGATTATGGCGCAACGGCGGTAACATACGTACTCGCGGACTTGGTAAGCGGACTTCTCGGAATAGTCGGCGTCATCGCGGTATATTTCCTTGTCGCAAACGCTCTCTCATACGCCAGTTCATTCGGCCAGCAAGACAAAATAGATAAAGCCAAAAAGGGCATTATGTGGTCAATAGCCGGTCTACTCATCATTATGCTTTCATACTCGATTGTAAGATTTGTAATAAGAGTCGTCCTCACGACCGACGTATCGGAACAAGAAAACGCGGAAGAAACAACCGAACCGGAGGCTCAAACGGAGGGATGGAAAAATATCCTAATCGCTAGCGATTTTCCTTCGGAAACAGCACCCCGACCTTTTCAACCTTCCCGCCTTTTTTCAAAAACCCCCACTTCCTGAACTCGACCGAAGTCCCTTCATCATAAATCTTCCCCATCCCTAAGCTTTTCAACATCGCATCCGCCGTCCCTGGAATAAAAGGATAAAGCATGCAAGCAATCTGGCGCAGAACCTCGAGCAAATTATACATAACCCGTCCAAGCGCATCCTTATCCGTTTTAGCCAACTGCCAAGGTTTATTGTCCTCGACATACTGATTCGCCACCACGGCAACCTTCACAATCTCCTCGCAAGCTTTTTTAAGATCAAAATTATTAAAATACTTGTCATACTCAAACCAAGCGTCTTTCAACAAATTCACCATTCTGGCATCCGACGAAATCTCCGGCACAACTCCTCCGAAATACTTTTCCGTCATCGCCAAAACCCTCGCAAACAAATTCCCGAAATTATCCGCAAGTTCACTTTCATAAACCACCTTGAATCTCATATCGCTGAAATCCCCATCCTCCGAAGTCGGAATCTCCCGAAGCAAGAAATACCTGATCGAATCAACTCCGTACTTCTCGGTAACCGCAAAAGGATCAATAACATTGCCGATACTTTTCGACATTTTCTGTCCGTCGGAAGTTATATACCCGTGAACATAAATCGCTCTCGGCAAAGGCAACTTCGCCGACAAAAGCATCCCGATCCAAACCCCCGCATGAAACCTCAAAATCCCCTTCCCTATCAGATGCACATCCGCCGGCCAATATCTCCCGAATTTCTCTTCCTCGCCCGCATATCCCAACGCCGTAATATAATTCGACAAAGCGTCGCACCAAACATACATAACCTGGTCGTCGTCATCCGGCACCGATATCCCCCAGTCCAAGTGGCTTTTCGGTCTCGAAAAACTGACATCGGTAAGCCCCTCTTCGCAAAGCGACAAAATCTCATTCTTTCTTGCCTCCGGCAAAATCTTAAGCTCGTCCGACCTGATCAAATCGGCAATTTTTTTCGAATATTTCGACAACTTGAAAAAATGATTTTCCTCCGTAATCAACTCGGGCTTCTTATTATGCTCGGGACATTTACCATCAACCAAATCCTTCTCGGTAACAAACGCCTCGCAACCCACGCAATAGAAACCTTGATATTTCGATCTGTAAATATCACCCGCCTCGATCAATTTGCGCCACAACTTCTTCGCACCCGTTTTATGCCTCTCCTCGCTTGTTCTTATAAAATCATTATTTGAAAAATTCAAACTTTTACCCAAATCCTGAAAAAGCGGCGTGTACTTATCCAAAATATCTTGAGGCGCAACACCTTGATCTTTCGCGGTCTGCTTAATCTTCGATCCGTGCTCGTCCACTCCCGTCAAAAACCACACATCATCCCCTATCACTCGGTGATATCTCGCCAAACAATCGGCTTGCAAAACCTCCATCGCAAACCCGATATGCGGCGCGGCATTCACATAAGCTATCGCTGTTGTGATATAAAACTTATCTTTCTGAGCCATAAAAAAAGTTAAAAAATCTCTCTATCAGTTTACCAGGTCGCTAACCAACTCGCCAGATATACTAAAAGGATTTATAAGTCTTTTTCCCACAACACGAAATCAAACACCGGCAAAGGCTCTCCCTCTTTCATAAACGAATCTATTTTCTGCACATAATCGCCGAACGTTCCGTCAGCTACAACTTTCACATATTCGCAAACGAACTCCACATTCGCATCGCTCATCCGCACATACAAATCATACTCCATATCGCTCTCTTCATTTACAACATTCGTAACGGTCAAATAATTGTAACTGTGCAACTCGAGAAAACTTTTCAGATTCGCTTCGAGATACTCATACTCCCTGCCGCCCCAAGTCGTTCCAATATCCATATAATATCCACCCGTCTTCATCGCGGACTCGAAAGAACTCGGGAACCCCATCAATATATCATAAGCCGAAATCGCTTCCGTAAGCCCGCTGTCTTCGTTTATCCCGATAACTTTCCACCTCAAAACCTCTCCGGTTGGGAAAATTCCTCCCTCATCCATCGTATAATAATATAACGTAAAATTCGTAATTTTCCCCGCATCATCAAAAAGCGGAATCATCACCGACTCCTCCGTTTCAAGCACTCTCCACATAGCGCCCGCATCATCCGTATAAATCTTATCGCCGTACTCATAACAAGGCCACGTCTCACCCATCGCCTCTATCGAATAAACATAATCCGCCTCGTTGCTCAAAGACCCCGCCTCATCAACAACCTCATACCCCTTCATATTTGTAACAACATCATACATCGCCATTTCAACCGCCCCCTCCGCCGAATAATAAGCTTGCCCGCCCGAAACCAGCCCTCTCTCCGCCTTCATTTCCATAACAATCAATATGTTTATCCCGAGCCCGAAAACCAACAAAACCGCCATAATCAATATCGCGACCAAAAGCGCACTCCCTTCTTTATGTTTAAAATTATTCATACTTTCTTACGGATATTGATGTTTGCAAATCCAGCTCCGTCCCGCCCTCCGAAGAGACCGAAACATACAACGTAACATGCGGCTGATACTGAACCGATAAATCCTCATAATTGTCGGACGGATCCTCGGCAGGGAAAATCCCGAAATAAAAACTGTCCACATTGAAATCTTCTCCGGAAAGATAAGAGCTCGTTTTTGGCACCCACAAGCCATCGCTATACTCATACTCCTTCACCCCGACTTTTCCATCCTCCAAAACAAAAATTTTTAAATTCTCATCATCCATCAAAGCCAAGGAAGTCGCGACACTGCCCCGAGCCAAATCGAAATAAGTCGAACACTCGTTCACTCCGACCAAAACCCCAGAATAACAATCGTAATAAATACCGCTCAATTTAACCTCTTCAGAAATCTCTTCGACAACATCTCTCAACCCCGAATAAACCTTCCTCGCCTCCGCGGTCTCTCTTTGCGCTCTCGCGATATACAAATAAGTACCTGCGAGCATCGAAATGAAAATCGTAAAGATACAGATGGAAACAATCATCTCGATTAACGTAAACCCCGCTTTTAAATTCGTTTTTTTCACTCCTTCCAATTTGTTAAATATGTTGTCAAAACCACTTCGCGATCACTGCCCCTCTCATTCCAAAAAACCACCGAACTGACTTCCGCTTCTCCACCGCAAGTCTCATAATAAACTTTTATATAACTGTAAAAAAATGTTGCTTCGCCACTATCATCATGAGTATACCGAAAATAACCTTCCGTCTCCGCAACCTTATAAATCCTCGTCCCCGCCTCCAAATTCGAAGAAGAGATTAAATTTATCTCCCAAGGGTCATTATTCTCACCCAGAGTCGTAAACATTCTCGTACCATCAAAACTAAGAAACGGAACTTGCCCCGCAACATCCTCGTCTATCGTGAAATAGACTTCTTCGAAATCGGCCGTACAAGCGAAACCTTTATTCCAAGAGTAATTTTGCAGCCAATTCGAATCTCGCGTATTTCGCATCGCCTCAATCCCCTGCTCGGCAAGATAATAAGCTTGCAAAGTATTCATATTCGCCTGATTCGCCCTCATCGTCACTATCACCAAAGTCGCCATAGCGGTCAGCGTCGTCGCAAGCACCGCAACGGCTATCAAAACTTCCACCAATGTAAAACCCTTTTTATTCATTTAACGCAAAATTATCGGTTAAAAAATCGAAACTCACGATTCTCTGCAAATCGGTTCCCCCTCCGCTCAAAACCACATTGAGCCCGCTCAAGCTCGCCGTCAAATCGGAAAAATTTTCATCAAAAACATACATATCGGCAAACGGCGGCACGAAGAAAACATATCCGCCCGAAAACCCATCATCAAAACCCGCAGAAATCCCGGACCCCAAATAAATCTCCTTATCAACAGTCAACGCGGAATAATCGCATCCGATCCCATCAACATACTTAATATAAATTTTCTCGAATTCCGATTCGCTCAAGGCGATCCCCCAACAATACAAATCACCCGTCACCCCATCCGAACTTCCGCTCGAAACCATCGTTCTCATATATTGCAACTCTCCATACAAAGTTTCCCCGGCAACTCGCACCCGATTCCTCTTTATCTCGCCGTTATAATCGGCAATCACGATCGTTGCCAAAATCCCGATAATCGAAATAACCACGAGGAGCTCTATTAAAGTGAAACCCTTCTTTTGTTTTAAAACTTGCATAATTATTGAACAATGTCGCTCAACGAGAATATCGGACCCAAAATGGAAAGTGCGACAACCGCAACCGCAACACCTACCAAAACTATAATCACGGGCTCCATAGCCGTCGTCATATTTTTAACCGCATGTTCGACTTCCATTTCATAATGATCCGCAACTTTTTCCGCCGTCTTGCTCAAAGAAGCCGACTGCTCACCTATTTGAAGCATCTGCGTAACGGTCTCGGGAAACAAAAACGGCGTATCCGCCAAAGACTCTGAAATCTTCTCGCCCCTCTCAACCGCTTTTCTCACATCATTCAATTTGATTTTATAAAGTTGATTTCCACTCGCATCCGACAAAATCCCCAAAGTCTTATTTATCGCCAATCCGGAATGCGTCAAAACCGAAAGCATCCTTAATAATTTCGACAAAGTCGCCTTCCTGATAAGCTCCCCGCAAATCGGCATATTCAATTTAAACCTATCCCATCTCAATCTGCCGAATTTCGTATTCACATAAAAACTCCACATCGAGAACAGCAACAAGAAAACGATAATAAGCACCCACCAATAATTCGCCACAAAATCGCTCACCGCCAAAACCGCCAAAGTTATCCACGGCAAACTTACGCCACTCTCGGTAAAAAACTCACTCAATTTCGGAATAACGAAAGTCATCACGATCCACAACGCCACAACAAGCGCCGCCAAAACCGTAATCGGATAAACGAGCGCCCCTTTCACCGTCAAATAAAGCGCATACAAACTCTCCTGTTGCTTAGACAATTTAAACAAAACTTGATTCAAATTCCCAACCGCCTCCCCGCTCTTCACAACCCCGACATCCGCGTCATCGAAAACATCCGGGAACTTGGACATCGCATCCGAAAATTTTCTCCCATGCTCAACATCATAAGCCAATGTATTCACAACTCTCCTGAAATGCGGATTTTCGACTTTATTGACCAAAACCTGCAAAGATTTCAAAATCGGAACACCGGAATCAAGCATCACCCCGAGCAAATGAAAAAAATAAGATTTCTCTCTAAGATTAACCTTGCTTCTATCCACAAGAAAATCATTCACCCTGACCCAGAGAGGTTGTTTCTCGGCATCATAAACGCCGTAAACAATCTTCTCATCCTTAATCTTGCTTTCCTTCGCATTCAACTGAGCAAGAAGTTCATCAATGCTTTTATCCTTAAGGTCCATAATTTTAAGTTTTAAGTTATTGGTAATACGCCTCCATCAATAAGCTGAAACTCGCCTTCGCAACATCGTCTTCTGAAGAAAGTTGAACATTGATAGACTTCACCTTGATCTTCCTCGAACTATCCTCGACAGCCTGCAAAAACCCGATCAAGTCTTCATAATCCCCATCGAAACTGGCGGATATGCTGACAGCCCCCGCCCCATCTTCGCTCTCAACCGTACTGAAACTCATCCCGTGAAGTTCGATACCCGCGGTGGTCGAAAGTTCGCTCAAATCAACAATCAATTCGTCTTGGGAAATCCCTTCGGGAACTTGCGTAAGAAGTTTGTCCTCCGAAATGCCGGAAGAACCAACCTCTTCTTTAATGGCTTCAAGTTCGGCAACCTTAGCCGAAAGTTCCGAAACTTGCAGTTCCTTCTCGGCAAGATTCACCTCCATCAATCCGATTTCGGCTCTCATGGGATTAACAAAGAAAAGAAGTCCGAGAACAACCGCAAGAAGCAGTACTACGGACATAAGATTTAATGCTGTTGAAGTTCGTTTCATAAAAAAATTTAAATTAATGATTTTAGAAATTATTCCTCGTAATCGAACGTCAAATTGAAACTCGCCATATCCGGATTATCTTCGGAACCGGTAGCCGCAACCGAAGGCACAAAAACCCCGACAAACGCATCTTTACCCGACAACGCATCTATAAGGTCCGAAACCGCCGCATAAGAATCGGCCAATCCGGCAACCGTAACTTTGCCATCTTCACTGCCGGAATAAGAAGAGTAGTAAACGGAAAGAGGAGTGGTCGCTATAAGGTCGGTAATAACAGCGGACCATTTTATTTCCGTAGCTTCGACATTCGCAAGAAGCTGTTGCGCCAACGAAACTTCACTCAAATTTTGCGCCTCAAGCTCATCAACTTGCGTTGTCAAATTCGCAATTTGAGAATCGGCATCAAGCACCTTGGCATCGAGCGTCATCTTTGCCATATAGGTATAAACACCGAAAACAAACACACCCGCGAAAACCGCGAAAGAGATGAAATGTAAAAGCGAGAATCTCCTTTGCGTGTACATAAGATCTTTTGGATTCATAAGCCTGATTTTATAATTTATAATTTATTTGATAAAATTCTAGTAGCAACTCTCCCTATTCGCAAGAGAAAAAACATGAAAACCCCAAAAATCAACGAGAAATTCGTTTGCAAGAACTGCGGAACCCTCGTCCCCCCGTCAAAAAGCTCTTGCCGAAACCATTGCACAAAGTGCCTCCACTCTATGCATGTGGACGAAACCCTCCCGGGAGACAGACTCTCTCCGTGCCACGGTCTCATGGAACCGATCGGCCTCGAATACAAAGGCAACAAAGGGTACCAAATAATCCACAAATGCTTACTCTGCGGCAAAAAACAGCTTAATATGGCAGCGGATGACGATAATCAAGAAGAAGTTGCAAAGATAAATCTTCGAACATTATGAAAAAAATCCTTGCATTCTCCGGCGGACCCGACTCGATCTACCTTTTGCAGAAACTTCTCGCAAAAGGTGAAAAACCGATCCTCGCCCACTTGAACCACAACTTGCGCGGACAAGAAAGCGACGCGGACGAACTTTTTTGCAAACAAATCGCAAAAAAATACAACCTCGTTATCGAAACCGAAAAAATCACATTACCCAAAAAAAACGAAGAAACCGCCCGCATCGTCAGATATAACTTCCTTGAAAGGGTAAGAAAAAAACACAACGCGGAAAAAATCTTAACCGCCCACCACTTAAACGACTCGATTGAAACTCTCATCCTCAACTTAACTCGCGGCACAGGCTTAAGAGGGCTAACCGGCATCAAGTCCGACAAAATCGAACGCCCGCTTCTCAACACAACCAAGCAGGAAATTTTATCTTATTTGAAAAAACACAACCTCCCTTACCGCAAAGACTCGTCAAACTCGGACCCGAAATATTCACGCAACCGAATCCGACTAAAAATCATCCCCGAACTCAAAAAAATAAATCCGAATTTGGAAAAAACTTTCCTCTCAACGATTGAAAATTTAAAATCGGTACAAGCTTTCATAGACTCGGAAATCGAGCATTGGACCGATTCGTTCGACACAAAAAAATTCGCAAAACTACACCCGTATTTGCAATCGGCAGTACTTTTAAAAACAAACCGCAACCTTTCCAAAAAAAATATCGCGGAACTGAAAAAATTAATCGCGCAAAACAAGACCGGCACAAAAAAACTCAACATGAAAATCGCCTACGGGAAAGCAATGCCACTTCCGGGAGAACTCAAGGGAACCTCTGGAAAACATGCCTTCTACTGCAATTCCCATCTTTCGGCTACAAACAGCTCATACCTCCTCGACGTCCCGCTAAGCGGGACGACTTCGTCGATCTTCACCGTTTTCGCTCGAAAGAATGGAAATTTCGCGACGAAATCACATTTTCCAGAGGTTCCCAAACCGACTTTTTCAATTTTGACAACTCGCCCGATCTTTCTCGACTTCGACAAAATCGGCGACATAAAAAAACTCCGCGCAACCACATTCAAGCCCGGCGATAAAATCAAACCGCTCGGCCTAAACGGCAAAACTCAAAAACTCCAAGACCTATTCACCAACAAAAAAATCCCGCAAGAGATAAGAAAAGAGATTCCGGTAATAAAACTCGGGAAAGAAATTATATGTGTCGGATGGCTTGCAATCGCGGACAAATACAAAATCACCAAAACAACTGGACAAATTTTGAAAATTTCCTGGAGCAGTCCTGCCAAAGCGAGTAAAATTAAAAAGCTTAAATAACCTCCAAAACCGAAATGGCACAACAAAAAAAATCTTCAACACTCGGATATATTGTCGTAATCACTCTGGTCCTGACGGCACTGTATGTATTTTTCAATCCGAGCCCGCAATCACCCGAAAAAGTCACACTCGATACGTTTTTAAGCGATATAAATTCCGAAATCGTCGAGACAATCCAAGTTTCAAGCAACAAAATCGACTACACGACAACAGGAGGAGCGAACTTCTACACGATAAAAGAGTCCGGACAAACATTATCCGAAGTTCTCGCGACCGTTGATCCCGCAAAAACCGACGGAATCGCCATGGAAGTTATTGACACCACTTCGAATAACATATGGATGGAACTCGCGGTATCGCTGATACCTTTCATACTAATTATCGGGTTCCTACTATTCATGATGAAATCCGCCGCAAGCTCGAATAACCAAGCTCTATCGTTCGGCAAATCTCAAGCGCGCATCGCGGATCCGGAGAAGAAAAAAACCACTTTCAAAGACGTCGCTGGCGCAAGAGAAGCAAAAGAAGAGTTGATCGAGATTGTTGATTTCTTAAAAAACCCGAGCAAATACACCTCGATGGGAGCGAAAATCCCGAAAGGTGTCATCTTGATCGGCCAACCGGGCACGGGCAAAACATTAATGGCAAGAGCGGTAGCCGGAGAAGCGAACGTTCCATTCTTTAATATATCCGGTTCCGAATTCGTGGAAATGTTCGTGGGTGTCGGCGCAAGTCGCGTCCGCGACCTATTCAAGAAAGCAAAAAGAAATGCACCATGTATAGTTTTCATAGATGAAATTGACGCTGTCGGCAGACACAGAGGCGCGGGCATGGGCGGAGGACACGACGAAAGAGAACAAACTCTCAATCAAATCCTCACGGAAATGGACGGCTTTGAACAAGACACAAACGTAATCGTAATGGCGGCAACAAACAGACCCGATGTTCTCGACCCGGCACTGCTAAGACCGGGCCGCTTCGACCGAAGAGTTGTCATAGATACACCCGACATCGAAGATCGCACCGAAATACTGAAAATTCACACTCGCAACAAACCTCTCGCAAAAAACACCGAACTCGAAAGGATAGCGCGCCAAACACCTGGCTTCTCCGGAGCGGATTTGGAAAATCTGGCAAACGAAGCCGCGATTCTGGCCGCAAAAAACAATAAAAAATCCGTAACTCAACACGACCTTGAAATTTCAATAGAAAAAGTCGTAATGGGCCCGGAAAGAAAATCGCGCGTACTTTCAGCAAAAGAAAAAGAGATCACGGCATATCACGAAACCGGGCACGCGATAGTCGGTCACCTCCTCCCGGAATGCGACCCTATCCATAAGATCTCGATAATATCACGAGGCATGGCTCTCGGCGTCACATGGTTCCTGCCTGAAGAAGACAAGCACCTATATTCAAAAACGAAATTCGAAAACGAACTCGCTTCTCTGCTTGGTGGATACGCCACGGAAAAAATGATGTTCAACGACGAAATTTTCTTGGGAAAAGATTTTAAACATATGCGCACCTACTCCGAAGAAATAGCTTCAAAAATAGATGCGATGGTAAGATCAATCGTGGAAAAAGCGCTCAAACAAGCAACGGAAATTTTGAAAAAACACGAAAAACAACTGCACGAAATCGCAAAAACTTTAATAAAAGAGGAGACCCTCGACAGAAAAGAGTTCATCAAACTATTTGACACGACTAGCACTCTTAACTTAAAACTCCCATGAAAACCAATATACAAAAAAACCCTGAAGGTCAGCTGTCGGTTGACGTCTTTCAAGGCAAAGACGAAATCGCAGTGGTAGCACCCGTCGCCGGAGTAAAACCCGAAGACGTCTCGATAACCGTCACGGACAATGTTCTCACCATTAAAGGCGAAAGATCAAACGGCACAACGCTCAATAAAGAGGACTGCTTTATTCAAGAATGTTTTTGGGGAATGTTCTCGCGCTCAATCGTTCTACCGGAAGATGTCGACACAACCAAGGTTGATGCCGAATTCAAAAACAACATACTCGTAATAAAAATTCCGCGAGTCGAGCGCATAAAAACGCGCATTGTAAAAATTAAAAAAAGCTAACACCATGATACGAAAAGCTGTACTGCCCGCGGCAGGTTTCGGAACAAGATTTCTTCCGGCAACAAAAACACTCCCGAAAGAGATGCTTCCCATCGTGGATAAGCCGGTCATACAATATATAGTCGAGGAAGCGGTAAATTCCGGCATCACCGAAATAATAATCATCACTGGTCGAGGCAAAAGAGCCATCGAGGATCACTTCGATCACTCTTTCGAGCTCGAATACAATCTCGTCGAAAAAGGCAAAACAGCCCTCCTCAAAGAGGTTAAAAAAATCGAAAAACTCGCGAAATTCATTTACATTCGCCAACCCGAACCTCTCGGCGACGGCCACGCAATTTTATGCGCAAAAGAAGTTGTCGGCGATGAACCTTTCGCAGTCCTTTTCGGAGACGACATCGTCGACGGGAAAGTGCCGGCATTAAAACAACTTATCGATTTATACGAACAAACGAAATCATCCATAATCGCAGTTGAAAAAATCCCGAAAGGAGATACCGAAAGTTACGGCGTTATCGAACCGCTTTCAAGCAAAGGCAGAACTCATGAAGTAAAATCTTTGGTTGAAAAACCGAAACCGGAAAACGCTCCGTCAAACTTAGGCATTATCGGCAAATACATCTGTACACCTGAAATTTTCAAACATCTTGAAAAAGCCAAGTCTTCTCATAAAGACGGAGAGATCAGGCTTATAGACGGCTTTCGCTCACTCTTGAAAGAACAAAAAATATACGCCTGCGAACTCGAAGGAACGAGGTATGACACGGGCGACAAACTCGGCTTAATAAAAGCGACCATAGATTTTGCATTAAAAAGACCGGACCTTAAAAATGATTTAACAAAATTTTTAAAATCAAAAAAGATATGAGGAAAATCACCTGCGTAATTACCTCGTTAATCATCCTACTCGCTACAACTTCAATATCTTATGCCACGGAAGAAACACTCCCTTTTCATGATATTGAAAATCATTGGGCTCAAGAATACATCACCGAGCTTTATGAGCTGTTTTATGACAGCTACAATGCAGAGCCGACAATTACCGGCTATAACGGTGATTTCCGCCCGGATCAACCAATCACGCGAGCAGAATTCTTAAAAATACTTTTAGTAAAATCTATTTTTTATACAGAGCCCGACGCACCTGAAGAATGGTATTATCCATATTTTGAAAAAGCAAATAGCTTCGGCATTATAAATATGGAGCTAGAAGAATTTCGACCAAACGACCCGATTACCAGAGCCGAGGCTTTAGAATGGTGGTTCAACAAAACATATTTTGAATATGACGAAGGAAATATTTTTTATAATATTTTCCACGACGTAACGGATGAATCGCAAACACCTTATATTATGACCGCTTACAATCTGGGGTTAATAAGCGGACACAATAACGAAATATGGAAATTCGAACCCGATAGTTTTCTAACACGCGGAGAGGCTGCAAAAATAATATATAACGGCTTCTGGTGGGACTCATGGTCGGAATGGAGAGATGACAATTGGTACCACAATATTATTGGATCGGAAAACGAAGAAAATATCGTCTTAAAATATTATTACGACGACGAAAATTTTCATTCGGAATTCTTGATTTGTGAAACCGGAAAAACAGAACTTAGCTGGAACAACAATGATAATTCGGGAGAAACGGCAATTTACAATTTGTCAGAAAGTAATATCGAAATGATTTTGAGACATCTTTATGACTACGACATGCCTTTAAATAGCATCTATTCCATGGAGCATACCGAGGGAATCGACACAGGAATCTCGTATTATTTCTCAAGCATGGTTTCAGAATTATATGGCAGCGCCACGGAAGACAATGACGACTTCGCAAGTATGACTGAAGAGATGAAAGATATAATCAAGGAACAAGGCGAACTTGTCAGCACTGACATATATAACGAAACGACCATTGATGAACAAATCTTCTGCAATTCGATTGAATGACTCCTGATTTTCTGATATAATGGAGGGATTTAAAGAAAAGAAAATCCTTCCAAATGTACGACGACAATCAAACTACATCATACCAAGATCCGCTTATCGAAGCCGACAAGTTGAAACTTCAAGGCAAACATCAAGAAGCTATTTCAATTTGCCAAAAAATCTTGCTTAACGACCTTGAATGTGCCGAAGCTTATGAAGAACTCGGCGACAATTACTTAAGTCTGCGAGAATTCGACAAAGCATTAAAATCACTCACTCGCGCTCTTAAACTAAATCCGAGAAGCGCCAACGCACACTATTTGATAGGATTCACCTACTCTTCGACAGGCGATTTCAGGAGATCAATAAGCCATCTTGAAGAAGCTTACAAAATTCAACCCAACCACCCGGAAATATTAAGATGTCTGGGCTGGTCGATTTTCCACGGCGAAAACAGAACAAAAGGTCTCGTCCTAATGGAAAGAGCTCTCGCAATATCGCCGGACGACGTTCTCATTATTTGCGACCTCTCGGTCTGTTATTTGAATGAGAAAAAATTCGAACGCACAATAAAACTTCTCAATCACGCCATCCAAGTCGAACCTGAAAACGAAAAGGCTCGCGACTGCTTGCAAACGGCGTTGTTTTTTCAAAGAGAATTCGGGAAGTTAGGAAAGTAGTGAGAACGACGTCCCTGAAGCGGGAAAAGTAGCAGGTCGGAAGCAAAACAGTGTCCCCCATAAACTATAAGCCGGATTTTGTATTTAAGCAGTCATCTGTCTGGGTTCGCCATTGCTGACGAACTCGAGCGGTGAGTAATCAAGCTTTTAAGGATAAAAGTTGTCCTTGATTACCAGTCTCACCTTGCAACGGGAAGGGTTTACCAACTTCTGACCGTTTCATGGGGTTTGACCCCAAAGAAACGCATAATGTCCCCGCTTAGCGGGACTTTTCACCTTTTTCTCTCACCGAAGTGAGAAATAGTATTGTCTCTGTGGCACTTTCCCTAATGCGGTCTTGTTAGGTTCCGCACCGATCTCCGTTAGAGACTTCCCTTTCCTTATATTGTCCGGACTTTCCTCCAGCCCCAATTAAGGAACCGGTAACTGCGCATTTACAAAGAACACTGCGAGATAATTATAACAGAATTACACAATCCCCACTACCCCATCTGGGCATCTCCTATCGCCGCAGATTGATCTGTAAGCTTTACGTCTCCCGTCACCAAAGCGATACGTATCAATCTTGCTTGTTGTTCCACCGTGCGCGATGTGGGAACATTTTCGGTAAGTGGTATATAAAACCCACTATTGCCATAAGACCCTATCAAAATTGCCGTGGACTCACCACCGACCGCTATCGTTTCATGAACCACGATGGGGGGTCTTATAGACGCAACCAACTGCCTGGTTAGTTTATCATTAACACGAATAGGATTCCCAATAGGACCCGTAATCACCAACAGATGTCCGGGTTTTTCTGGAAGTACTCCGCGAGTTAGTTCCAACGGCTCAAATTCTTCACCCGGCAACAGATTTTGAAAATATTCCATCAAATTACTGCCCGGATCAACCCCTTCCGATACGCCGGGTCTGAGCCCATCGGTTTCAACTGCTACGGCATTTATCGTTCTTAATTGAGGATTTCTCAGGACATTTAAACCAATTTGATTCAGTTCCGCCAATGTGAATCCCAATTCCGCCAATGTGTTTGGAATGGCGATGATCTCTCCATTGGCGGCAACCGTTACTTGCGTTGCCCTTTCCTGGGATATCCCCAAGGCGACCCTTTCACCAATATGCATATTTGCTCCAACCGGTATAATCCCCAGTTCGGTTCGAATCGAAAAGTTATCACTGACAACTACAACCAACCCTCCATTAAGAAAATCGCTTACCGGGTCCACCAACTCCACACCAGGGCTTACCGTAATCCTTAAAGCGTTATTCGTATCCAAAAGCAACTCTCTTATTCTTTGCGGATCGATTCCTTGAAAAATTACGGCTTTCAGAAGTCCCCGCAATGTTTCTATTTGTGTTTCGTCCAATCCTTCACATATCCCTCCCTGTTGGCCTGGTGAATCCATTGTCATACAATTGTATGTTAAATATTACGAGGAGGGTATTTTAAGGCAATTCGCATGATTCGTCAATAGTTCGTTATAGTCGCCGATTATTATCCGTTTTATAATCGAACAAAATGTTATATCAAAAGATAAAATCAACCGCGGGAATAATATTGTATCTGATGTGGTCATTCATTATAACCGGATTCTATTTTTACGAACATCAAGACTTCATAAGCCCGATCAACCCGGATTTAACGATCGCCGACGGATTGAAATATCTGCTTTTCGTATTGGTTTTATTTGTCATACCGATAATCGCAATAAGAAAATTCTCGAAATCCGATAAGGGACTTTCCGTTATGACAATCGCAGTTTCATCGTTCATACTGGTTGTAATATTGGCATGGAGCCGATTCGTATGGGATGATTTTCAAATTTACAGGGGTCCTGCAATTATAGAAACAAACGAAATACTGCAAACATATCAAGGCGAGTCAATCACCTATGACCAAATCGAACTGTCGGATGGCATGGTCGTCGCTAACCCTCGAGAGCTATACGCGGAAAACTGGGAATCTTTAGCACCGTATTTCGAAAGCATCAACCCGATTAACGGTCTTTTTAATATAATTCTAAGCCTGACCAAATACTTGCTACTCGCAGGTTGGAGCTTAACCATCTTTTTCATATACGGATGGTTATTCTTGAAAACGATATTTAAAGAACAAAAAATACCAAACCCGATACTCCTGTCGTTGGGCGCGGGAACCATGATAAGCAGCCTACTATTGTTAACAGCGGCTGTCGCGGGAAAACTGAATATATTCGGCTTGACGCTGATACTGGGAGTAATTCCGACAATCCTAATCGGAATAAAGCATAACGAAACAAAAAAAACAATTCGCGAAATTATCACGTACAGAACAAAACCGATCAAAGACATCCCATACATTCAACTTATAGCGATTCTTTTAATAATATTCTTCAGCGCTTGGAACTTCATTCAAGTGATTTCGCCATGGCCATCGGCTTTCGACGATTTGATCCAGTACATGAACATGCCTCGCTTATTGGCGGAATCCGGAAGTCTCGTGCGATCCGACTGGGGTATTTATGCTTTCTCGCTGATACAAAGCATCGGAACGATAATCACGAAAAACACCGCGCTTTCCCAAATACTGACATCTCTATACGGGACAATGGGAGCGTTGGCAATTTTCAGCCTTGTAAAAAAATACTCGGACGAAAAAATCGCATGGATAATATCCGCAATCACTATCGCATTACCGATCGTTTTTTATCACAGTCACATAGATCTCAAAGTCGAGATGCCGCTGTTTTTCTTTTCAATTTTAAGCATATTCGCATTCGATCAATGGAGAGAAAACAAAAACATCAAATGGCTCCTCTTAAGTGGATTACTGACCGGCTTCGCATTAAGCATAAAACTGACGGCGGCGCTTTTGGTAATCACGTTGATACTGCTAGCAAGCTCGCAACTGCTGAAAAGATGGGGGGAAGTATGCGCAATCAGCGGCATTTTATTCGGACTCGCGTTATTGGGCTACTCGTCTCCGATTAACTGGATCGCCGGTGGCATTTTCTTGATCAGCATCGTGATAATAATTCTAAAAAATAAAAGAGGACTGACAAGGAAGCTGGGAAGTATCGCTGTAATGATATTTGGCATAGCCTTGCCGATATTACCATGGTTCGCTATAAACATTGCCGGACATGAAGATTTTTCGTCTTTATTCAACGTTTTGTCGTCAAACCCGCCGGAAGAAAAAATCGAAATTTCATACGACGAATTCGACATAGACACATCCATCTGCTCATCACCGGGAAACGCAACCGGAGATTATGTGAAATACGAACTCGATACGGATAATTTATTCGGGATCATGCGCGGTCCATGGGACATAACCATGCTCACTTCCACGCTGGCTCCGGCAACCGATCCGGGATTCTTGTTTTTGGCAATCTGTCCGTTGATATTAATAATACCTTTCATTAAACGCCGCGAGGAAATACCGATAATATTTATAACCGGAGGGATTTTTTATTGGATAATATGGTTTTATATATCAAATCAGGTTTTGTGGTACGGAATAACGGGATTCGTATTCCTGTTAATGTGGCTGGCGATCGCGATTAAATATTTGCTAGCAAAAGAAAAAATAATCCGAACCTTAACGTGGACACTCATAATAATTTTCCTGCTCATGTCATTCTGGAACCGTTCCAATTGGTTCTTGTCGCGAACAAAATTGACAGCTCCGTATTTGGCAGGACTGATAAACGACTCGGAGTTCGCGAATAACCGATTCCCCGAACACGAATATCTGGCAAATATATTAAATTCAAACCCGGAAGACACCATCTATATAACGAACAACGCTTCCTTATTGTTTTTTATCGATCAAAACAATACCAGAGTTTACTCGGACAGATATATTGATTTCTTTAATTGCTTATATACCGCTTGGGACGGAGATTCGGAAAAAATAATGGCGGCTTTTCAAGAATCGGGATTCGACTATATGGTTTTGAGCACGCCGGTTAACGACCCGGACCTGCCGACAGAACTCTTTTACGCCAGCGAAGAAATCCTGGAATTCGCGAATACGAACCTGGTATATATCGGCGGAAACGCTGAAACGCACGTATTTCAAATTCGGTAGAGCTTTCTCCTTATAAGTGCGGCAAACCCAAGCAACAAGGGTGACAATCCCGCTCCGTTTAAATGTGACGAACCGCAATCGCAACCTTCATCGTCGTTGGTTTTCCCAGTATCCGCAGTATCAACAACATTATCGGTATCCGACGTATCAACAATATCACCTGTATCATCCGTATCCGCAGTATCAACGATCTCGCCGGTATCACCTGTATCGCCCGTATCAACAATTTCGCCCCTCAAATCACACTCCGCGGGCGGATTATCCTCCGGATAAACTTCATATAAAACTTTGACTCCGCTCTCGTTAACAGCGGATATATAAGCCACATTACCGCAAAAATCGGTTCCCGTTTCCGGCAACGTGCGATTTGAAGTGACATTCAATAACACTTGACCGGTACTCAAATTAGCAAATTGAGCGTACCATTCATTATCAAGCGGCCAGCCCAACGTACTGTCCGCTTCAAATCTTATCCCCATTATATCGCCATCATGATTCTGTATCGGACGAAGGCAATGCATGTCATTGCCCGAAGAAGGCGTACCCGGATCATAAACGGATAATTGTTCCATGGCATCGCCGGCAAAAAGGAATCTACTGCGCGCACATTCCAACATCTCGTTATTGGAAAACACATTGTGATATCCGGTTGTCAGCGCTTCAACTCCGTCTCCCTCGGCCGTGGTCATATCACCTTCGGGAGGCGAAAACAAAACATCGAGAGAATTATTACCCAAACTCAAAGACGATTCCCAAGTATGAGTTTCGGAATCCGGAATACACAACTCTTCTTCCGTATTACCACGTTCCATCGCAAACGAACCGTGGTATCCGACATTATCTTCTCGTCCGCAAGTCGTAAACGTTTCATCGTGCTCCATATAAGTACTGTACGCCATCGCCCCGTTCGGCGTATTATGCGGCACACTGCCCGCGCCTTCGCTCCGATCAAGTTGCCAACTGACAATCGCACAATTTTCATACACGGGATCCCATACACGCTCCCCATTTATATAAGGCTCGTAAGAACACTCCGAAAAATCACCACCCATTACGCTAACCATGTGATACGCTTCCGTTTCTCCGGTTTCCTCGTTCAAACGATGCGCGACGGCGGGATAAACAATGTCTTCAATTGACTGTAAAATAAGCCCTTGGGATTCATTGGAATTTAGTTTTATGTGGTTTTTGCCGTGGGCTTTTAGGGAAGTGTAGGAGTATTGGTTAATGGTTGCGCTAAGAACGCACCCTCCTCTTTCTTCAGGGTACGGGGATACGTCTGTTCCTCCCCCCGCAAAGCTTATGCGCACAGGCGATCTGCTTCTTACCAGAACCATTGTCATTTTTGTGCTACCAATTCATTATAAACATTCAATGTGGCGGCCGAAATATTGCCCCATGAATACTTGCCCATAAGGGTTGAAGAATCGGCTGCAAGGGATGCCAAAAGGCCGGTTTTATTGAATGCAAGCGCTATTTTATCTGAAAGCTCCTCCCTGTTGCCGCTTTCAAATACCATTTTTTTGTTTAAAACAAGTTCAGGCAGGCCCCCAACATTTGAGGCTATTATTGGCTTTTCAAATGCAAGGGCGATGTTTCCCGGGCCGCTTTGCGCTGCAAATTCCTTGTATGGCAATATTACAATATCGGTTGCGGAAAAAT
>Ga0076331_107_pt1 | contig 41904 bp, 43 predicted proteins | sample RifGroA2_FD_67838 | JGI IMG/M metagenome (GOLD analysis project Ga0076331, IMG submission 67838) | Peregrinibacteria bacterium GW2011_GWA2_43_8
AATAATTTTCTCTTTAACCAATTCGGAACCAATAGTGTGCACAGGCCCTAGTTGGCAGCTGCGGCTAGTCTTTGGAATCCATCCAGATAGTTATCTTCAAAAAGAGTTGGCCAGTCAGCACTGAATTTCCATACACCCGTCCCGCTGTTGCATCCTCCTTGTTCGCTGATAGCATCCGCCACGGCTTCTAATTCACTCGAGCTGATCACACAACGACCTTCTTCATATCCCTCATGTCCGCTCGGACAATTACCGGAAGAGTCGGCAAACTCCCAATCAAGTGCGTTTACACCCCAGGCAAGTTCCAAGCCCAGCTCGCGAGCGGCTGTTCTCTGCTCATCAATAAAACCTCCCAGATTACCTTGAGCTTTCACGTCTGCTATTTGAGCGTAGGTCGTATCAACATCTTTAAACTTGTGACCATTGTGTTTAATGATCATATCCGTAGGATCGTGTCGAATTATTAATGGAAAATTTTGCCCATCGGAAATTTTAAAAACTTCTTTAATAACTGCACCCATCTGATCCAACACAGCCGAATCCGGTCCTTCGTCTGTGAAATTCCCAAGATCATCCAATATAACAACACCGGCAAATGTCCCATTATCGATAAAGCCACTTAAATCTAAGCTTTCGTAGAATCGGATCTTTTGCTCCCATGCATCAAAATCGAAATATCCACCGGATGTAGTATAATCGTCCCATTTTGCCAATTGAGGTGTGAGTTTTAGCCCGGCGGTTTCAAAATTCCCCATTAACCACTCAATATAATCGGGATCAGTTGTTATTATTCCGTTTGTCATGCCTGTTTGAGAGGCAACTTCACTTAGAGAATCCGGATCGTCATAAATTCCACCCAGTTGCCAAACGTAAAAATTACCACCACCATCCGGACATTCATAATCTGCCGTATCTAATACTTCGTGAACTTTTTTCGAAACATCGGTACAGGCCATAGTTAAGCAACCAGCAAGTACTGCGGGAGCGATTCTGGGTAAAAAGCTTGATCTTCGATTTGGTTCTAGATTGTTTATGCTAAATGCCATGTGGCAATGGTCTTTAAGTTCTGCCGGGATTTCCTCACGATGAAATCTTTGAGCTTCTTCTGTCATACAAATGATAAATTATCAAACGCCATACTCCATCGTACTGGTTGGGGCGGTAGGATTCGAACCTACGGATGGTGGCTCCAAAGGCCACTGCCTTACCACTTGGCGACGCCCCAGCAATCAGCTTTATAAGATGGACCGTTCTCCCTGTCTGCCGACAGGCAGGTTCACTACCGGCCTGTCGTAAATTTATATGGTTTCTGAACCTTTTTCAAGAAATTAATTTCATTTCAACTATAAATTTTCTTCCTCTAGAGATTTTAATACATCTTTTACCGCTTCTTGTTCTTCTTTTTTTGATTTTTTATTGGTCATATTTTTTTATAAGAAATTTTGCTAAAATTAGTTATAGCTTATGGAAAACCAAAAGATTGCGCAAATTTTTCAGGAGATAGGAGACATGCTTGAGATTACCGGCGATAGTGTTTTCAAAATTCGATCTTATCATCGCGCCGCGCAGGTTGTCGCAAATTATCCTTATCATCTTCGTGATATTTACGAAAAAGATCCGAAACTTCTCGACAAAATACCCGGCATCGGCAAGTCTTTGATGGGAAAAATCATAGAAATACTCGATACGGGCGACTGCAAAAAACATTTACAACTTGTTAAACAAATTAAGCCGGGACTTCTAGATATCATGAAACTTCGTGGCATCGGACCGAAAAAAACCAAACTTTTTCACGATGAACTCTCGATAGATTCCGTTGCCAAGCTGAAAAGTGCCGCAAAACGCGGGCTTATTCGCGAGCTCTCGGGAATGGGAGAGAAAAGCGAATCGGAGGTTTTAAAATCTATAGAATCTTATGGCCGCTTGAAGGCTCGAATTCCCATGTATGAAGCGCTGGATATTGCGGAAGAGATTATTTCTTACATGAAGAAATCGGACGCCGTTTCTAAAGTCGAATATGCCGGCAGTTTGAGACGCAGGCTTGAAACTGTCGGAGATGTCGATATTTTGGCATGCGGAGATAAGCCCGAAGAGATTATCAAATATTTCTGCGACTTCCCTTTTATTTCGCATATCGAATCACGCGGCAATACTAAGACAACTGTAATTTTGGAGAATGGCATGCAGGTGGATTTAAGAGTTGTCAGTAAAGATGATTTCGGAGCGGCGTTGTATTATTTTACAGGTTCAAAAGCTCATAATATCACCACTCGCAAGATTGCCCAGAAGATGGGACTGAAAATAAACGAGTATGGAGTTTTTAAAGGGAATAAAAAAATCATTTGCAGAACCGAAGAAGACGTTTTCAAAGCGATCAATCTCCCCTACATCATCCCCGAAATGCGCGAAGATACGGGCGAGACAGATTTTATTAAACCGATCGAAATCTCCGATATCAAAGGTGAACTTCATTCACATTCGGACTGGTCCGATGGCGAAAATACGATCACGGAAATGGCGGAAACGGCGAAAAAAACGGGGTATGAATTCATCGCAATCACGGATCACTCAGCCTCTTTAAAAATCGCCCACGGACTCGATAAAACAAGGCTCGAGGCTCAAATAAAAGAGATTGAGACTTTAAATAAAAAAATCGAAGGCATTAAAATCCTAACAGGAGCGGAAGTTGATATTTTGAGAGATGGTTCGCTCGATTTGCCGGACTCGATTTTGAAAAAACTCGACATTGTGATTGCGTCCGTACACACATATTTCAGGCTTACGCGTGAGGAACAAACCGCACGAATAATTAAGGCGATTTCGAACCCTTTTGTGAAAATTATAGGGCACCCGACCGGCAAACTTATCGGCATGAGAGAGGCGTATGATATCGATCTTGTAAAAGTCATGGAGGCCGCTAAAAAACATAATGTCGCGATAGAGTTAAATTGTAACCCGAAAAGGCTCGACCTTTCCGCGGAACATCTGAGGATGGCGAAAGATATGGGAGTGATGATTTCGCTTGGCACGGATTCGCACGGCACCTCTCAATTGTCGTATATTAAATATGGCATCTTTATGGCAAGACGCGGATGGCTTGAGAAAAAAAATATACTTAACACTATGGATTATGCATCGATTTTATCAAGCAAACATCACGAATAAACACACCTCTTTCGAGATACGCGATGACGGCATTGTTCATCAAATAAGTAGAGTTCTTAGGATGAAGGTTGACGAAAAGATTGCACTTTTTAATGGTGGCGGCGTGGATTTTTTATGTGAAATTAGATCTGTTGCGAAAGATTGCGTCGGCGTGGATGTCGTTAATAGGGTTAAAAGCGAAGCGGAAAGAGAGATTAAAATCCATTTGTATCAAGGAGTCCCGAATGTTTGGTCGAAATTCGAGGAAGTCGTACGAAAATGCACGGAGCTTGGCGCAATCAGTTTTCACCCTGTAATTATGGAAAGATCCGAGACACGTTTGAAAAATGGCGATTTGCCACCAAAACTTGAAAGGCTTTCAAAAATTATGATCGAGGCTTGCGAACAGTGTGGCGGAAGCGTTTTGCCCATGATTGGCAATGTCGAGGATCTCAAAAGCGCTTCTGATGCGGCCCCGGGTGTGAAAATAATGGCTTATGAAGGCGACAAAGAGACCTCGTTGGAAGAGCTGATGTCGGAGATGAGAAATGCTGGAGAGGTCAGTTTATTCGTAGGACCTGAAGGCGGGATAACGAAAGGCGAAGCTGAATATTTCGTGAAATCGGGAGGGGGAACGTTTAATCTTGGGAAAAGAATTTTGAGAACGGAAACCGCACCGGTGGCTGTAATCGGAAGGATTTGCTTTTAGTCAACATCGGTAGTAGACTTTTTAAGCAAATTTTTAACCAATATAAAAATGAAAAAAATTGCACTGTTAACGTTGGCATTGGCGCTAATTGGAATTTTTAGCGGATGCTTTCTCGCCAAGCAGGAGATCATCTTCACAACTCCCGCTTATTCTTACTTGGTACCGGCCGTAGACACGATTGATTTCACAACCAAGTACGAGACTAACGCTTATATTTCAAAAATCATTTGCGCGGACGAAGAGACATTGAACACCAGCGGACCTTCTTTGATGAGTTCTTATGCCAAACCGGATACGGATATGGTAAATACCGTTTTCAATCTCTCGTTGGACAGGCTTGATAAGTTCGACGGTCAACTTTGCGACTTATATATAACAGCTTATGATACCGCTACAACAGAAGAGACCGAGGCCGTTTTGAGAGCAAATATCGGCGAAATACCTGATGCCGTCGTAGTCGAACCTGTCGAAACACTTTGTGAAGATGGAACTGTTTGCGTAGAAGAAGAGGTTGTTGCCGACGATACAACCACCGACGAAGTTGTCGAACCGGTAGTTGAGGAGGAGCCTGTTACGGATACGGAAGTAACAGAGTAATTTGATTTTGCAATTTGAAAAAGACCTCGCTATCGAGGTCTTTTTTTTATAGAATGATATCTGTAGCGTAACTTGAATTAGTGAACAAAATTTTTGAACAATTCGTAGGGCTTTTTGAAGCCGAAAATCATAAGTTGAACCTTTGTAAATTCGAGGGACGAAAAGAGTTTTTTGCGAGACATATTATGGATTCGCTCGAGTGCGCACAGTTTTTTTCCAACGCAAAGAAGGTTTTGGATCTCGGTACCGGCGGAGGATTGCCGGGGCTTGTGCTTGCGATACAAAGGCCTGATATACAGTTCACACTCGTCGATTCGATCAATAAAAAATGTACTTCCGTTCAAGAGATGGTGAAAACGCTTGCCCTGAAAAACGTCATTGTCAAATGCGCTCGGGCTGAAGATTTGGCGCATGATCCGATTTATAGGGAGAAGTTTGATATGGTAATTGCAAGAGCTGTAGCTCCCCTACCAACCTTGTTGGAACTCGGGTCGGGGTTTGTGAGACGTGGCGGAGTTTTTATAGCTTATAAAGGTCCGAAATATGCGGAAGAGTTACCTACCGCCAAGAATGCGATGGCGATCACGAATTTCGATCTTGAAAAAATCCATCATTACAGATTGTCCGGACTCGATATACCTTTTACGCTGTTGCTTTTTACAAAAAATAGACCTTTAAACTCAAATTACCCGAGACAAAATGGCTTACCATCGAAAAAACCACTTTAAAGTATATCAGGTAAAAGATAAGTTTTTCCTCAAAGCCAAGGAGGAGGGTTATCGCGCAAGGAGTGCGTACAAGCTCAAGGAGATTTTGGAGAAGTTTAAAATAATAAGTACCGGATTCAATGTGCTTGATTTGGGGTCTGCGCCGGGAAGTTTTTTGCAGGTAATAAGCAGAATTGTCGGTCCTTCGGGGAAAGTGATAGGGATTGATCTTAAAAAAATCGAGCCCTTCTCGGGCAAAGAAGCGCTGAAAAATATTACTACTTATACGGGCGATGTTTTTGATGTCAATTATTTAAATCAAATTCTTGGCACTCAAAAATTCGATACGGTTACTTCCGATTTGATGCCAAATACGACAGGCATTAAGTTTCTCGATCATGATAACAGCGTTGATTTGAATATCGCGGCGCTAAAAATTACAAGGCGCCATTTGAAACGCGGCGGATCGGCTTTGTTTAAGATTTTTAACAGCAATGAGTTGAGAAGGTTTCTATTTGATGCGAAAAAGATTTTTAAAGATGTAAAATCCATTAAACCTGCGGCCGTCAGAGCGACAAGCAAAGAAATTTATATCGTGTGTATCGGGTATTTAGGAAGTAGCACGTATACATGTAAATAATAATAATGCTATAATTCCGCCTGTCTTTAATTTTTTTTACAGTGGCAAAAAACAATCATTATAGAGCTGAGCAGGATGCTCTCGGCGAGGTTTTCGTCCCTTTTGATGCTTATTTCGGATCTTTTACAGCGAGAGCTCTTGAAAATTTCCGGATAAGCGGCATTACGGCGGGGAAAGATTTCAAAGTTGCTCTCGGATATGTGAAACTCGCGGCTTGTCGCGCGAATGAAAAGCTTGGCGAACTTAATGCGAAAGAGGCGAATGCAATTGAAAAAGCGTGTATTGAGTTTTGTGATGGTAAATTTGATAACGAATTCGTTTTGGATGTTTTTCAGGCTGGTGCCGGGACTTCGTACAATATGAATGCGAATGAGATTATTGCGAATAGGGCAAATGAGATTTTGGGTGGCAAAAAGGGCGAGTATAAGTTCGTTCATCCGAATAATCAGGTCAACATGGCTCAGTCGTCGAATGACGTGATCCCGACTGCAATAAGGGTCGCTTTGGTTATGATGAACAGATCGTTTTTGTCCGAGATTTCACTTTTAATAAAAAGTTTTGAAAAAAAAGGAGAAGAATTTAAGAATATAAAAAAAGTTGGCAGAACTCATTTGCAAGATGCGGTACCGATCACTCTCGGTGCCGAGTTTATGGCTTATGCTCAAGCCTTAAAAAACTCTCGAGAGAGCTTGGTCGAGGCAATCGAAAACCTAAAAATACTGGGTATAGGCGGCACGGCAATCGGGACGGGAATAACGGCTCATCCGAAATTCAAAGATGCCGTAATAACCGAATTGTCAAAAATCGTCGGAGGAAAATTCACAAAAGCTCCCAACTCGATTACCACAACTCACAGTATGCAAGATTTTACGCGATTTTCGGCCGCTTTAAGAAATCTCTCGATAGAAATTTTCAGGATTATGGGAGATATAAGGCTTATGAATGCCGGACCGAGAGCCGGACTACGCGAAATAAAACTTCCGAAAGTTCAACCCGGCTCATCAATAATGCCTGCAAAATTGAATCCGTCGATCCCCGAATGCATGACCATGATTTGCGGACAGATTATGGGAATAGATACGACTGTTGTTTTTGCGGCGCAAGGCGGACAACTTGAGCTCAATTGGTATACCCCGCTAGTTATGTTTAATCTGACGATGGCGGTTATGATTTTGACAAACGGAATAAAAATGACTCGAGAAAAATGTGTGGACGGAATAGAGGCTTGCGAAGAAGAGATCAAAGCCGCCTTCGATAAAAGTTTGTGTATGGCAACAGAGCTTGTTCCCAAACTTGGCTATCACGAAGTCGCGAAGTTGGTAAAAAAGGCTATGAAGAGCGGGAAAATGCTAAGGGAAGTGCTATAGACGAATAGACTCATAAACACATAGTGGCAACTTATTCCGTTACAACAATCTCCATCTCGTATTCATCGCTCACGCCGCTTGAGTCTTCGACTTCGAGTGTGACCGTATAAACTCCAACATCTTCAAACGTGTGGGTTGGTTTGCGATCATAACTTTTCTCACCATCTCCAAAATCCCAAGCGTAACTGTCTATCGCGCCGGTACTGCATCCCGCGTCGAAAGTTACCACCAAGGGTGATTTACCTTCAGAAATACTTGGTTCAAAACAAGCCGATATGGAAACCGGCCTTACAACTATGCCCAAAGATGCCGTATCTTCGGATCCATCGGCCGCGATAACCGTAACCGTCGCTGTAAACGAACCGACATCTTCATATTCATAAGAAACTTCCGCGCCGCTTACATAAGCTTCCGAGCCATCGCCAAAATCCCATTCGTAAGCCACGATTTCGCCATCCGGGTATGAGGAGCCGGCCGCGCTGAATTCAACTTCGAGCGGAACCTCTCCGGATACCGGAGATGCCAATAAAGATGCCGTAAGCCCTTGGGCTTCAACAACGACAACAACAGTATTCGTGCCAATGTTTCCATCGCCGTCAATGACCGTAAGAATAGCGTTATAAGTGCCTTCTTCTTGGTATGTATAAGTCGTTGTTTCTCCCGTGTCGTCCACAACTTCGTCCCCGTCAAAATCCCATTCGTAATCCACTATGTTGTCATCGGCGTCGGTACTGCCGGAAGCATCAAAAGATACTTCAAATGGAACTTCTCCCATGACCGCTCCCGCCGATTCCGTAACCGCCGGATATGTTTCAATCATGGCAACCGGGACTTCTTCCGGGTTTTCAACTTCTATTGTCAGTTCTTGTGTGCCCGTCTTGTTTTCGGAATCCGTCACTTCCAAAATGATCGTATATTCGCCGACCTCTTCATAAGTGTGTTTTACGGTTCTGGTTTTTTGATAAGCGGTACCGTCACCGAAATCCCATTCGTATTTTTCTATTTCGTTGCCGACCGGACTTTCCGAATCTTCAGCGGAGAACATATATTCAACGCCGGTGAAATATTCGTCCGTTTCTTCGGTTATTATCGCCGTTGGAGAGTTTGAACCCTGAGCATCTATCTCCACTGTTGCGACATTGTACTCACCGTTGTTATCGGTAACCCTTAAGGAAACTGTGTATTTGCCTTCTTTGTCATACGTGTATGTGATTGTCTCCCCTTCTCCATCATCAAATTCCGAATCTCCGTCGAAATCCCATTCGTAAGAAACTATTTCACCGTCCGGGTCGAGACTTTCGGATGCGTCAAATGAAACTTCCAGCGGGATTTCGCCGCTTTCCGGAGTTGCCGTGAAGCTTGCTCCAACTTGTTCGTTTTCAAATACAACATCCAGCGTTATTGACTCTTCTTGTTCTTCGCCCGTATTTACATCTTCATAAGTCAACGTGAGAACGACTTGATATCTGCCACTATCGGGACCTTTTGTCGTGTATCTGTGGCTGATCGTTTCGCCGGTTGCGGTTGAGCCGTCGCCAAAATTCCATTCGTAAGAAAGAATTTTATACTTATATGGATTAAAGGGTATCCCCGAAGCATCAAATTCTATGGTCAAAGGTGCCGTGAGCCCTGTTAATTCTTCCGGATTGGTTTTTATCACGGATGTATCTTGAGCCTCCTGTTTCTCGACTTGTTTATCTGTTAAGTAGAGGTACGTGAAAGTCCATGTCATCAAAAGCATTACACATAAGCCGGCACCGATTATTGCCATAATCATACCTTTTTGTTTGCCGGATTTGTCATCTTTTTTGGCCATCAACATTTTGAAAGCGCCAATCACTCCGACGATGAACGCTATAAATATCGCCAATCCGAACATTATGTTCGTAAGTGCAATCAAAAACGGATAAAAATTTTCTTCGGTGATGCCGAACATTTTAAGAAGCGGGTTTTCGCTTCCGCCTCCTTGAACGAGCAAAATAAATATCGTTACGATAATCGCGATAAATACAAACGAACCGGTTACTATACCTGCAACCATCATCCTTTTCTTTTTATCTTTGGCTTTCTTTTCTTTAAGTTTTTTAAGTTCTTCGGGAGTAAGTTGTGCCGCCGGAGTTTTGGGTTGAACCGAAGGTTTCTGAGGCGTCGTCGGTGGTGGTGGCGCAGGCGCGATTTGCGGTTCCGCCGGAGGCGGCGGTGCAACAACCACCGGTGGCTGAGGCGCAACCGGAGGCTGCGCTGGTATTTGATTCTCCATATTTATTTTTGTTTTAGTTTATCTTTTTAACAGTGTAAATGCTCGCACCCAAAAGCGCAAATGAACAAGCCGCCAAGATGAGAACGAGTGCGCCCGTGCTTGATACCGGGATCATGCTTGTTCCTCCGGTTTCAATATCAAATACCACTTCTTTCGTAACTTGATATTCGTTGCCTTGCGCATCTTCAACCGCAAGTATCACGACAATCGGTCCCCAAGACGATTCGAAATTCACATCCGGGATTGTTCCGCTCGTACAAGATTCAAATTCGTAATTGCGATCATTGTTTGTTTTTCCATCTCCGTCGCTATCGTAGTAAGCGTTTTTGTCTATCCAGCATATTATACCCGCGTCATCTTCTTGATTGGTCGAGTACTGCAGGGTTATTTTGCCGGAGGTTCCATCGAGATGAACTTTGCCATCACTTTGAGAGGCCGTCGGAATTGTATTTAAGTATCCTATAAGTTCTTCCTCATTTAAAATCTCTACCGTCCTCGTGACATAATCTTCTTTATTTACCGAGTCCATCACTGTAAGTTTTATGGTATAGGTGCCGTAATCATCGTATTCATGAGTCGGCGTCGCGCTTGTCGAATCCGTATCGTTTGTTTTATCGCTATCGCCGTCGGAATCTTTTAATGAATCAAAATCCCAAGCATAAGAAACTATTTCTATGTCGTTCGAAGATGTTTCCGAATTGTCCGAAAATATCACGCTCAATCCATCGGCTTCATATGTAAATGCGGCAATTGGCGGATCCGTATCCGAAATTAAGATCGATTGAGTTACGTTATCGGAGTTGCCGGAATTGTCATAAACCGTAAGTTTCACTTCGTATGTGCCGGTTTCTTCATATATGTAGGTTGGAGACTCTTCTTCCGAATCCGTATCGTCGGTTTTATCACCGTTGCCATCCGAATCGGTTGCCAAATCGAAATCCCAATAAAAGGCGTAAAACTCCGCCCCGTTTGCGGTATCAACCGTTGAATTGTTCGTAAATGCGACATCAAAATTATCAACCTTATAAGTAAATGCGGCCTCCGGAGGTTCGGCAATGGATTCAACACATATTTCGGTTGTTTTGTCAGACGTGGCGGCTTGATTACCGGAATCTATGACTTTCAATCTGATATCATAACAACCTATTGCCGTCGGTATGAAATTAAGAGTTGTTTCTTCGGACTCTTCATTGTCGCTAAATCCATTCCCCTCAAGATCCCATACGTATGTAAGGTCGTCGCCATCCGGATCGTAAGATGTGCTCGAAAGCGTAATCGAATCGCCCAACATAACTTGAGTATCGCTTGCGCTAAACTCCGCGATTGGAGATGCGTTCTCTCCGTTTTCAACTTCCATTGTCGGATCTTCGTCCAAGAAATCAACGCTCGAGACAGTGTTGTTCGCTGTATCCGTAACTTCGACCACAAACGCATACTCTTTTTCTTCGCCCGTCGTGCCGTTTGTAGATATGGTCATCTCGGCTTTATTCGTCTTTGTAATCTGCGCACCCAGTTTTTCGGTAGTATCCGACGTGTCGTAATAATACCAATAGTAGTTTGCGATACTGCCATCCGGATCTTCGGCGTCAACTTCCAGCGTAATCTCTACGGGGGTGACGTTTGAGTCAGAATTTATCGTATAAGTGAGAGAGTTTATTTCCGGCGGGTCTTCGGTGATTACGATTTGTATCGTATCTTCCGAAGTTACGGTCGGATCATCTTCGTCGCTTACCGTAAGTGTTATTTCATAAGTTCCAACTTCTTCGAATTTATGACTGGCTTTTTTCTCGGTGCTCCTCGTGTTGTCGCCGAAATCCCAGCCGTATCCCAGATTTCTGGAAGAGCCGTCTTTGTTTTTCGATTCGGATGCATCAAAAGTAAATACCGTCTTAATACTGCCTTGTATGTCGGACATGCTTACCGCTATGTCGTCTTTCTGAAGACCTATAACCGCAATCGTCGAGTTGCTATCGCCTATGTATAGTTTTTTTGTATATGTGTTTTCGTTATCGTCTTCGTCGTAAGCAGTTAATGTCAAATCGTATGTTCCTGATTCTTTGTATGTGTGAGTAAAAGTTGCAGTACCGCTTGCGATACTTTCCGTCATTTCCGTTTCCGAATCGCCGTAATCCATTTCAAAAGCAACTGCGTTTTCGCTCACCGCATTAAAATCGACTTCAACCTCACCCGTTTCGCTGTCCATCGTATAGGCTATACCGTCCGGCATCTCCAGAAGAACATCGAGTACGGATTCTATTTCTATCTTGTCATCGAGGGTGGATGTTTTTCTAATATCTTCATCTTCGTATTGGTCGCTGACTTCGAGTGAAATATTTTGCTTCCCGGCTTCTTTAAATTTAACCGCCGGTTTTTCCGATGTCGCATCTCCTTCAACAAAAGTATACTCCGCGCCTTCCGTCCCTTCAAAAGTCCACAAATAAGATATTATATCGTCCGGATCCGGATCGTAGCTGTCTCCCGCATCGAAATATACCGTGCCGGGTTGAGCGGGATCTTTTATTTCATAAGAAAACCTCGGTACCGGAGCTTGAGATTCAACTGTAATTATTGTCGTATCCGTATCGGAATTATCGGAACTGTCTGTAACTTCCAATGAAACCGTATATCTGCCCGGGGTTTCCGGTTTATATGTAGCCATTTCTTCGTTACCCAATACCGTTTCCGTCCCATCCGGACCCAAAATCATCCAGTCGTAATTTGCAATCGTACCCTTATCGGTATTTGAAGCCGAACCGTCAAAAGTGAATTCCGTAGCGATTGTTCCCAAATAGATCAACGGCTGTATTCTAGCGGCCGGAGATGCAATAACAACGTCCCCTATGTATCTGTCTATGTTGCCTATCACATCCGTAACTTCAACCGAAAGTTCATAACTGCCCTCTTCCGGATAAGTACATATTTCCGTAATGATATTTTCGCTTTCGTATGTTTCCGTTCCATTTCCGCAATCCAACTTGTGGTAAACCGTATCGTCACCGTTACCATCTTTTGTGCCTTCGAGCGATATTGTAATCCCGGTAGCACCTTCGGCTTCCGTGAATTTCACTTCGTTTTCACTCGTTCCCTCCTCGTAATTCGCAAGTGTAAAATCTCCACTGCTTGTGGTCGCGGTTACGACTATATTCGATTTTGGCGGATTTACAGTTATGCTGATATAACTTTGGCCGGGAGCTATATTCGAGTCTTGGCTTGTGATGCGTAATCCGACTCTGTATGTGCCGGTTTCGGTATAAGTGTAACTTACCGTGGCTCGGCTCATTTCCTTCGTCAACGCTGGCTTCTATCACCGCGGTTACGAATTCAAGATTTACCACCATCGAATACAATGTGCCAAGATCGCCGACCACTTGTCTCAAAACCGAATTGGTTATAAACGGTCCTTCCGTTTCAACTACGATTTCTCCCATGGTCGGAATTTCTATCGACATCTCTTCTTGGGTTTGGCGACTGTCGCCTCCTTCGGCAAAATATTCTCTTGCAACCGTAAATTGCTCCACTATTTCACTTAAGCTGGAACCACCGGAAATCCCATACTCGCTCGTATCGAACAAATCTCTATAAGTTGTAAGCGTATCGTAATATTCTTGTATTTTTTCATTAAAATCGGTTCTTGCCGCGGTTTTTACGTCTATCACGAGTGCGTAAACATTGTTTCCGTAATTCTCCATATCGAATTCGCTACTGGCTTGTGCGTTATTCACATTAACCAAGCTCGCCATATAATTTTCTTCGTTGTACGAATATTTCGCCGGTTCGGTGCTATAAGTCAAAATGTCCGCGTATTCTTGCAGATTTTGTGCCGCCGTGTATGTGTCGCTATATCTATCCACCGAATCCATTATTTTAACCGCAACTTGCCCCACTATGTCGGCATATTCATTTATCAAAGCCAAGCTGTCGTAATCTATTTCCGCAGAGTCGTTACCATCCATCCACTCCAACAAGTTCGTTACCTCTTGCGCTTCGGGAGCGTCGTAGCTTTCAATATAGTCAACGTAAGTATAAACATTCGAATATACCGTGAATACATCGACATATTCCGCCGTCATATCTTCTATGGATTGCGCTATGTAATTGATGTTATAAATGTCCGCCTCGTCTCCTGTAACCGAATCGCCGGACGAGTATATTCCTCCGCCTCTGTCTTCCCCTCCGCCGGGGGCTTCGCCAATGAGAGTATTCACTATGGCGTAGGATGACAATACGACCAATATGCCGATTATGGCATACATGATTGATTTTTTACCTTTACCGCTTCTATCTTCTTCACCTCCCGCCGTAATATACAAAAATCCTCCGTAGATTATCACAACCACCGCAACCAACCCCAAGAATGAAAGCGCGAAATTTGTCACATTCAAAATGAACTCTCTCGCCGTTGTCGCCTTGGTTAAACCGCTGTCATATCCTTCCGCGTCCGGGGCTTCGAAAGATCCTTCATATTCCGTAAAACTCGTGATCTCTCCATAATCTTCGCAACTCAAAACCCCTCCCGTTGTTTCATCCATCCCTTCGCACAAAGCATCTTCCGCTTCTTCCGGTATGAGATCCAGAGAAATGTCGTCCAGACTTCCAGCGTATGCCGTCTGAAATGCCAAAATTTGCAATACCGCCGACAGCGAAAGCAGCAAGGAAATGATGTGTTTTTGTATGCGCATGTTGGTTTTTGATAGTTTTTTATCTGTTTATTATAGCAGAAAAGAGCCGTGAATTCAAGGTCGAAGACCCTGGGCTCAAATCCTTATGCAACACAAGCAAAGAAGAAGTTGACTTCCCGGCTTGCACGAGCCAATATTACCTCGTAATTACGATTTCACCAAATGATGAATTTACCAAGATCTTTCCCGGATTTAAAACGTATGGCTCAAGAACGTGATGGCGGAAAGCATAGATTGGCTGATGACATAAAGTTAAAACTTGGCCAGTTGGGAATTGCTCCACGTGTTGTAGTCGATTGGGGATGCGGATCAATCACGATAACAAGACGCTTGGCTCATAATTTTCCCGAGGCTCAAGTTTTTGGTTATGATGTTAAAGATCATCATTCCGGCATACCTCTTTCCGATTTGTCTAATCTGCAGTTTGGAATAATTGATCCTTTCACTCTTGCCGCAACGGTCGCTAACTCTGCCGACTTTGTTTTACTGTCAGGAGTAATGCATCATGTTGAACCGGAGGATGAAGATAAACTTTTGAGTGATGTACATGGTGCATTAAATGAAGACGGCATACTTTTAATTCATGAACATTGCTTGTCTCCAAATCGTTTCAGAAGAAAACTGGAAAAATTACTTTTAACAATGGTCGAATTTGGTATAAATCATGGACCGGAGGATATGTCATGCAGTTATAATTTTTTAACTCGTGCAATGGCGAGGGATATTTTAAATCGGAATGGATTTGAAGTGTTTGACGAAGTCGACAGTAATGGCAAATATGTAACTTTGCCTTCTTTAAATAAAAATACTGTTTACTGGTGTAGAAAAAACCGTTTGCCTTCGTAATACAAAACTCATCACTTTCAATAGCGAGATTGTGTTCCTGTCTACCCTGCCTTTGCCGGCAGGCAGGCGACAGGCAGGCACAATCGACTTTGAATGTATTGCGCATGGAGCCCCCGCTAAGCGGGGTTCCTTGCGCTATTCTATCGAAAGAATCGTCGAAGTAACCGCAAATGCGGCACCCGTTAAAATTATGCCTATAACCGCACCGAATATGATTTTCTTGGCGTTTTCCGTATTCTGTTCGTTGACACCTGCGGTGACATACAAATATCCGGCGTAAATGATCATACTTACGGATATAAATCCTATTATGCCGGCTATGAAATTCGTAATATTGGCAAATAACATTTTTCCTTCCGTAACTCCGAGTTGAACCCCTTCTTCCGGCGTGAAAGGAAAAATAATATCTTTCACTATCAATTCCGAAAGACCTATCATCACAAGCCCTATCAAAGACCAGAAAATGTGGTTTTTCGCACCTCTTACTTCTTCTTCGTCGTGTGAGGAAATAATCATCCTCATACCATCATAAGCTATCGCAAGCACCGCAACTACACCGATAAACACCTCCAGCAGCGTATTCATGCCTTTTATCCCTTTATTCGCCTTCTCGGCAAAACTGTATGTGGTCGCCTCATCCTCCAAGAAGATTTCGCCTTGTTCGCCGAAAAACATATCTTTAACCAGAGTATCCGCCGCAAAAACGAAAACCAATCCTATAATCGCCCATACGAAATAATTTTTTTGTTTTGAAATCTCTTCGTCTGATCCTTTACCGGCCATAAGCAATTGATATGCCGAGATCACCATGAATAAAATCGCTATCCCGCCAAGGATATATTTTGCAAAATCCAGAGCGTAATAAATCGCGCTGGTAATTTCCGTAAGCCCCTCTTCCTGAAAAGCTTGCCCGTGAGCATCACCGCTATCACCGTAATTAGGCAAATCCACTTGTTCCCCTTCCGAATCTCCCAACTCCTCCAGGAATTCGTTGTAATCAACCGCTTGCACTTGATTTATAAACGTAAGTCCGACGACAAGACTCGTTAGAAATATTGCAAATTGTTTTATCGTTTTTTTCATTTTTAAAATACTCCGCTGATAATGGTTGAAACCAATGCAAAAGCGCCGTAAATAATTATCGCACCTATAATCGAGTTTACAAGTATCTTTTTCGCCTTGCCGGACTTCTCCTCGTCACCTCCGGCCATCGCATACATAAGCCCTCCCGCCACTATCCCAAGCATCATAATGGGTCCCACGAACCACACCATAAAGTTTGTTATTGCTATAATTTCCGAAATTCCCGCCGTGGCATTGATCGAAACAACCGCTTCGTTGTCTCCTTGCACTACGTTAAACATAACTTTTCTCACAAAGAAATCGCCTATTATCACGAATGCCAATGCGGTAAATCCCGCAACCAAATTTTTCCTTTCTTTGCCTACCGCTTCTTCACTGCTTCCCGAAAGCAACATTACGAAACCCGATCTGACGATTGCAAATACAGCTATACTTCCGATTATATATTTCAAAAAAGTGATTACAACCGTAGCCTTACTGTCAAAAAGTCCCGCCCTTTCAACTATGTCCGCTTCGCTCCCCAAGAAACTTCCTTCTTGAAAATTGAAAATCTCCGACAGCGAACCGGCAATACTTACAAGGGCCAATCCTATAAACCCGTATATCAGAGCTTTTTTTTGCGTATTTATCGCTTCTTCATTCCTGGCCGACACCACAAGCGTGAATCCATAAAGAACTATCAACGCGACCCCAACCGCCGCCAATATAACCCTCAACGGAGCCATTATCCTCGCTATCAGGTTTTGGGCCATCGCAACTGCGTCATCGCCTTCCGGAGCAGGGACGTCGCCGAAATTCTCCGCATCGGGTAGATCAAAGTATGCCGCATCCGCCGAAAGAGGCGAAGTTGCAATAAAATATATGATTATTCCGATAAGAATAACCGCAACGATAAAAGCTTTTAAATATGTCAGATTCTTTTGTTTTCGCATTTGGTTTTTGTTTTTATCTATTAATTTTACCATTTTTTCGCTTCCCAAGCAAATATTTTATTGCATTTGGACAATTTACGTAATAGAATTCTGCCACATCTTGCAATGCGGGTTTTTTAAGGATAATTTTTAAAAGCTAAAATATATGTTCAATAAACTCATTCAATACTTCAAGGACAGTTTCGTCGAGCTTACGAAAGTGACTTTCCCGACGAAAAATCAAGCCGTTCTTTTAACGGTTGTGGTTGTTGGGGTTTGTTTTGCCGTCGCTGTATTTTTGGGTGCCACCGATTACGGATTGTCCTACGGAATGCAACAGTTGTTAAATCTCGCTTTATAACCCATATTTAAGACATGGCAAAACAGGCTAAAAATACCGGTCGTCACTGGTATGTGATACACACTTATTCAGGATATGAAGATGCTGTCAGGGAAGCTTTGATTCAGAGAATCGAATCCATGAATATGCAGGATAAAATTTTCGATGTCGTTGTGCCGAAAGAGACGCAAATCGTTATGAAAAAGGGTGAGCCCAAGACCGAGAAAAAAAGACTTTTTCCGGGTTATGTTTTGGTAGACATGATGGTTGATGACGAATCTTGGTATGTTGTTCGAAATACTCCAAACGTTACGGGTTTCGTAGGTTCGGGAACAATTCCCGTACCTGTTTCCGAGGAAGAGTTTAAGGTCATTAAGAGACATATGGGTCAAGCAGAGCCGAAATTCAAAATCGATTTCGCAAACGGCGATCACGTCGTTGTTTTGGATGGTCCTTTCGCCGGTTATGAAGGAATTATCAACAATGTCGATGAGGCCAAGGGCAAAATCAAGGTTATGATTACCATATTCGGACGAGAGACGCCGGTGGAGTTGGATTTCACGCAGGTCAAAAAGAAGTAAGGTCGGTTTAGAGTTTTGAACTCTGAGATTTGAGTTTTAAAACAAAAATGCATAAGTTCACAATATTCACCATCATCTTCTCGGCCGTAGTAATAATTACGGTAAGTGAGCTTGTGGTTAGCGATTATCTGGACAGGAAAGCAGGTGGACAAGAAAATGAAGAAGGGGTCTTCGTCGAGGAGGATCCGGAACAGGTAGAAGATGTCGAGTATTTTTCGACTTTGGATTCTTATGATTATATGTCGTTTGGTTTCCCGGAAGGATCAGAGTTGAAATCCAAGAATTTCCCGGATAAGGTGTTTCAGTTTTTGGGATATAACGATGAGTCCGCCGAAAGTTATTATTGGGAGTTGTTTTCGGGAGAAGAGTACTTGGGTAGTTTATATGAAATCGTATGTGCCGATCCAACTGAAGCGTTTACCGTTTATACCGATTTAAAACAAAGCGGGATGGATCAGCCGTCCGCCGGTACCATAAACGAAGTAAATAATTATGGAGAAGCCTCTTTTTATTTTAACGATACGGTAAAGACAACCGATATTTTCATAATCGTATTGGGAGAAAACAGGGTTTTCGCATTCAATTACGCAAGCGCTTATCATAATAATTTCAAGGAATTGTTTTCATCTTTGAAATAGCTTGACTTACCCTGATGAAACACTTAAAATCCATGCGCATATTTTATAATTTTTCATTTTTATGCCTCCGAAGAAGATTTTGACCATGGTGAAGCTACAGATTCCGGCCGGTAAAGCCAATCCGGCACCTCCAATCGGTCCCGCTTTAGGTCAACACGGCGTTCAGATTCAAGATTTTTGCAGTAAATTCAATGCGGAAACAAAGGAAATGGGAGATACTATCGTCCCTGTTGAAATTACTATCTATGAGGACAGAAGTTTTACTTTTATTAAAAAGACTCCTCCAGCCGCAGTTCTTATAAAGAAAGCCATATCTTTGCAAAAAGGTTCGGGGCAACCGAATAAGGAGAAGGTTGGAACAATAACAAGAGCTCAACTTGAAGAGATAGCGAAAGTAAAAATGCCGGATTTGAATGCCAACGACATTGATGCCGCAATTAAGATTATCGGCGGTACTGCTCACAGCATGGGCGTAGAAGTTAAAGATTAAAATCAATGTTATCAACTCCATCCGCGATGTTTTTGAGTGGGCCAATGATGTTAATAGGTATAATAGTAGTTATAGCTTTAATAATAATAGGAATAAAAATGCAAACAAACTTCAAAAAAATCATCAGAAACGTATATCTTTATACGTTTTCCGCAGTCGGCATGATTATCTTCTTAATCGGAGGCATCAGCCTGATCAATGTATTTCTGAAAACTTACGTTTTCCCGTTAGAGCATTATAGCGAGTATTATTACAGTTCTTGCAGTGATCCTTATATATTAAAAGAGACTCCCGAGTTTGACGTAGAAGCTTGTGAAACCAGCCAAGAAGAAGAAAGGGCTACTCAAGATTCGGATGCCAGGAAAAGAGATTTGGCGGAAGGATTGGCGGCAATCATATGTGGTACTCCGATATGGCTTTATCACTGGAAAGTTATCCAAAAAAGTAAAAATATTGAAGAATAATTTTATATTTTAGTGGGACCCCGCTGAAACGGGGGCTATTTACCACTTAACCCAAACACACCATGGAAAAAAAACACGGAAAAAAGTATCGAACCGCATTAAGCAAGGTCGATATAAACAAGCTTTATACAATTGAAGAAGCTTGCGCTCTTTTGAAGGAAACGTCGGTAACGAAATTCGATGCGTCAACCGAAATACATATGCACCTGGGCATAGATCCGGCAAAAGCCGAGGAACTTATAAGAAATACTGTGGCTTTACCAAATGGTATCGGTAAAGAAGTAAGAGTAATCGCATTCGTCGGTGAAGATAAAGTCAAGGAATCTCTGGCCGCTGGAGCGATAAAAGCCGGCAACCAAGAATTGGTAGCTGAAATAGAAAAGGGCTGGTTGGAGTTTGATACGGCCGTCGCCACTCCGGATATGATGAAGGGGTTGGGCAAAATAGCCAGGACTTTAGGGCAAAAAGGGCTCATGCCGAATCCGAAAGCGGGCACGGTTACAACCGAGCTTACGAAAACCATTTCCGAGATTAAAAAAGGTAAAGTCGAATTCCGAAATGATAAATTGGGCAATTTGCACAATATATTCGGCAAAGTATCTTTTTCTGCCGATAAACTTGTCGAGAATTTGAAATCTTATCTTAAAGCCGTTCTTGAAAGTAAGCCCAAAGATATGAAAGGAAATTTTGTTTTGAGCGTTACAATCACTACGACTATGGGTCCCGGCGTTAAGATCGATCATCTGAACGCGTTAAAGGACTTATAAACGATTTAAAACATGCAGGCAAGAATCAAAAGAGTAGATAATTCGTTGCCATTGCCAAAATATGAAACGGACGGGTCCGTGGGTTTTGACATAACCGCAAGGGAATCTGTCACGATTAAAGCCGGAACGATAGAGCTTATTCCGAGCAACATTATAGTCGAAGTCCCGAAAGGATATATGCTTATAGTCGCTTCCAGATCGAGTACGCCAAGAAAACATGGTGTCACTCCCCCACACGGGTTTGGAATTATAGATCATGATTATTGCGGTCCGGAAGATGAGATAAAAATTCAGGTTTATAATTTCAGCGAGAAAGATGTTGTCATAGAAAGGGGCACTAAAATCGCGCAAGGAGTTTTCGTCAGAATGGATAAGTTTGAATGGGAAGAGGTTTCCGAAATTAAAAAAGATAGCAGAGGCGGATTCGGAAGTACCGATAAATAAAATTTTAAATATGTTCATCGCTCTCTACGGTATCAACAACATAGGAAAAACGACTCACGCCAAGAAATTGGTTGAAAGGTTAAATAAGGAGGGACATAAAGCCAAATACGTTAAATATCCGGTTTACGACCTTCCGCCGACCGGTCCTTATTTGAATCAAATTCTTCGCGGTGGTAGTGAACAAAAAATAAGTGAGGCCGAACTGCAAATGTGGTTTACTTTGAACAGATATCAGTTTGAGCCGCAGATTAAGAAATGGCTCTCTCAAGGATATATTGTCGTTGCCGAAGATTACATCGGGACCGGGATCGCCTGGGGTACCGCCAAAGGTCTCGACACACATTGGATTGAAAGATTAAATCAATATTTATTAAGTGAAGATTTGGGAATTCTTCTCGGCGGGTCTCGTATTATGAAGGCAAAAGAAAAAAAACATATTCATGAAGAAAACGACACTCTGATTGAGCGATGCAGGTATGTTTTACAGGACTTGGCCGAGAAATACGGTTGGAAAAATGTTTTATTGCAGGATCATATAGCCGATACCGCGGAATTGATTTGGAAAATAGTAAAAAGCAAACTTTAAATTTGCCTTCGGGAAGTTTCACCTGTTAAAATCTCTTCCGATGAAGATTTTAGACGGAAAACTGGTTTCAAGTTTCATACTGAAGAAAATTACGGGAGAGGTCTGCCAACTTTCAAAAAAACCGAAGTTAACCGTCATCATGGTCGGAGAAGACCCGGCCAGTTTGGTTTATGTGCGAAATAAAAAAAGGGCGTGCGAACAGGTTGGTATTTTGTGGGAACAAATAAGTTTGGATGCGAAAACCACCACGACTGAGAATTTAATAAAAGAGATTCAAAGATTAAACTCCGATAAACAAGTTAATGGCATTTTGGTGCAGGTACCTCTGCCGAAACATATCTATTTGCCAGAGGTGATTAAGGCGATAAATCCTTATAAAGATGTTGACGGTTTTCACGCTTACAATCTCGGAAAAACGGTTTTGTCGATGCAGTTTGAAGATTTCGCGCCGTGTACGCCGAAAGGCATCATCAGACTGCTTGAACATTACGATATAGATGTACGCGGGATGGATGCGACGGTTATCGGACATAGCAATATTGTCGGCAAACCTGTTTCCGCGATGCTTTTAAATCGCGGTGCGACCGTTACTACGTGTCATATAGATACAAAAGATTTGAAAAATCACACCAATAATGCGGATTTGATCGTAGTTGCGGTCGGCAAAGCCGGACTTCTCACCGCAGATATGGTTAAGAAAGAGGTTATCGTAATTGATGTCGGGATGAACAGAATTAATGGAAATCTGATTGGAGACTGCGATTTTGAAAAAATTTCAAAAAAAGCTTCGTATATAACGCCGGTACCGGGCGGAGTTGGACCGATGACTGTGGCATGCTTGATGGAGAACACCCTTATCGCTTACAAAAAACAACTTAACCAATAAAAAAATGTGTGGAGTAATAGGGATTTACGGTAGCGGACAAGTCGCATATGAGTTGTATGACGCGATGATAGTGTTGCAACACAGAGGTCAGGATGCCGCCGGTATGACAACTTTTGACGGACATCATTTCAATACGGTTAAAGGTCTGGGAATGACCAGGGATCTTTTTAACGAAGAAAGTTTCAAAGAGTTGCCGGGAAATATCGGGATAGGTCATCTTAGGTATCCAACGGTTGGCGGTTGTACCATCAGAGATGCGCAACCTTTTACAAGATCGGCTCCATACGGAATCGCAATGGCTCACAATGGGAATCTTTTGCATTATAAAGAGACTCGGGAGAGGCTCCTCAAAGAAGAACAAGTGCTCGTTAATTCCGATTGCGATGTGGAGTTGATTCTTCATGTTTTTGCAAAAGCTTTGCGCAGACAAAATAAGTCCGGGGTGGATTTGAAACCCGAGCATGTGTTTAAAGCCGTCGAGGAAGTTTATGGAAAAATCAGCGGAGCGTATATGGTCGTCGCTCACATCGCCAATCAAGGGATGGTCGCTTTCAGAGATCCGCATGGGATCAGACCCGGCGTTTTTGGAAAAAGAGAAGGGCTGAATACAGATTATATTTTCGCGTCGGAGTCTGTAGCGCTTGAGATGTTGGATTTCGAAAAAGTTTCCGATGTTGAGGCTGGAGAGGTCGTATTTATAGACAATCAAAGACGAGTCCACAGGAAAAAAGTCGCACACAAAAAACATACTCCTTGTATTTTCGAATGGGTTTACTTCGCAAGACCGGATTCGATTATAGATGGGATATCCGTCTATAAAGCCAGATTGAAAATGGGAGAAAAACTGGCCAACCAAATTAAAAAATCCGGATTGAAAATAGATGTCGTTTGTCCGGTTCCGGAAACCTCCAGGTCAACCGCCGTCGCCCTTGCGGATAAAATCGGAGTCAAATGCAGAGACGGCCTCATAAAAAATCGCTATATCGGAAGAACTTTTATAATGGCGGGACAAAATATCAGAAAAAAATCCATAAAATACAAACTGACTCCGAACATCCCCGAGCTCGAGGGTAAAAACGTCCTGCTCGTTGACGACAGCATCGTAAGGGGCAACACATCCAAGTTGATTATTGATATGGTAAGAGCCGCGGGAGCAAAAAATATTTATTTCGCTTCGGCCGCGCCCGCACTCACCTATCCGTGTTTGTACGGGATAGATCTGCCAAGCAGAAAAGAGTATATCGCGAATGAGCTTAGTTTTGATGAAATAAAAAGAGCTATAGGGGCCGATGCGCTTTTCTATCAAACTCTTGACGATTTGGTTTCCGCCGTTAAATATGCGGGGGTTGAAAACTTCTGTTTGGCTTGTTTCAACGGCGAGTATCCGACCGGAGATGTTACCGAAGAGGTTTTGAAAAAAGCGGAATCGGAAAGAGATGAAGATCGCGGTACATGCAGAATGCCTCCAAATACCAATCAAGCAACTTTGCTATGAAAAAAATCCTTTTAATCGGGAATGGCGCCCGAGAACATGTTATCGCCGAAACTCTTTTGCGAAGTAAAAGCGGTGCCGAAGTCGTGGTATTCGGCAGTGCTAAAAATCCCGGTTTATTGCCGATATCTTCGGCTTATGAAGTCGGCAATTTATCAGATTTTGATAAAATTAAAGATTTTGCGAAACATACGAGGCCGGATTATGCGATCGTGGGTCCGGAAGCGCCAATCGCAGGAGGGATCGTAGATATGTTGAAAGAAATCGGGGTGAAATCCGCGTCACCGTTTATGGCTACCGGAGCACTCGAATCCTCCAAATCTTTTGCCAGAGATTTGCTTGCGGCGGACGGTTTGAAAAGCGGGAAGGGTGTGAAAGTTTCGGGTGATCATCTTTTTACAACGGATGAAGGAGTCGCTTATGCGGAACAATGCTTGAAAGAAGATGGGAAAGTTATGGTTGAAGAGAAATTTATAGGGCAAGAGTTCAGCTTGATGAGTTTTGTCGATGGTGAAAATGTTGCCAGTATGCCGGCCGTACAAGACCATAAGAGAGCTTATGATGGTGATAAGGGTCCGAATACCGGAGGGATGGGTTCTTACAGTTGTGCCGACCATTCTATGCCGTTTTTGAATGCATCCGACTTGCAAGATGCTCATGATATTAATGTCGCTGTCGCAAAAGCCGTTTATGAAGAGACCGGTGTTTATTACAAAGGCATTATGTATGGCGGATTTATAGCTGTAAAAAACGGTGTAAGACTTATTGAGTACAATGTCCGATTCGGGGATCCCGAGGCTATGAACGTTTTACCGATTTTGAGGACGGATTTTTCAGAGATATGCCAAGCGATTATTGCGGGCGAACTTAAAGGCATGAAAATAAAGTTTGAGAAGAAGGCTACGGTTTGCAAATATCTCGTGCCTGACGGATATCCGGATAAGCCCGTCAAAGGCGTGAAAATCGAGATCGGGGATATCCCGGAAGGGGTTAAAACTTACTACGCTTCTGTTGACCAGCGCGATGATGGTTTATATTTGGGAGGATCGAGGGCTGTTGCTTTCGTAGGTATGGCGGATAATCTGGAAGATGCTTCGGCAATCGCGACTTCGGCTTTGGGTAGCGTAAAAGGGCCGGTGTTTTACAGGAAAGATATTGGAACGAAAGAATTGATTGGAAAGCGGGTTGAGATGATGGGTGAAGTCAGAGGGGTAGTCAGTTAGACCGTCCTCAAACCTGTCTGCCTGCTGATCAGGCAAGCCGACAGGCAGGTTTCATTTTCGGACGGTCTGTTCAATACTCCCCCACCACCTTTAATTTTGCGACTTTCTTTTTGATTGCCGACAGAGCTTTTTTCGCTTGTGATACCGTGCCTGCGAATTCCACAAGAAAAACGTAGTCGCCGAGATTGTGTTCGGCGGGACGAGATTCAATTTTTGTCAGGCTGATGTGTTCTTTGGCAAATTCGCCGAGAACTTGATATAAACTGCCCGAGCTGTCTTTGTCGAAGTGGAATATAATGGCGGTTTTCTTTGGGGTATTTTTTACATTAAATTTCGAGTTGTGATGAGTTATAAGAACGAAATTCGTGTTATTGCGATGATCGTTTTCGATATTTTTTGCGATGATTTTAAATCCGTAGTTTTTGGCGGCATCTTCGGAACCTATTACCGCAACATCTGACAGGCGAAGTTTTTTCACATATTCAAATGCGGATGATGTGCTCGGTTTAAAATTCAATTCCGCCCTCTTGTAATGTTTCTTGATAAATTTTGAAGATTGTTTAAATCCTTGAGGATGAGAATAAATCGCGGTTATTTTGGTATTCTTATCTGGAGCGCAAAGACAGTGGTGAATCGGAACTTTTATCTCCCCTATGATTTTCACGTTGTTGCGGAAAAGACCATCTATCGCTTCTCTTATTGTGCCTTCCAAAATATTTTCTATAGGTACTATTCCGGCTACCGCTTTTTTACTTGCAACCAAGTCGAAAACATCTTCTATGCTAAGAGCCAAATGCATACTGTTTTTTAAGTGAAATTTCTTCGAAATTTCACCGGCCGCAAAGTGAGAATACGACTTCTCCGGGCCTAAAATCGCGATATCGCCTGTTGAACACTTTTTTTGTTCGATTGTTGGTTTTTTATCGAATTTTCCGAGCCAATTCAAGATAATCCAGTCACTCTCTTTTTGAGCTTTATCTTTATATGAGCCCAGGAATCGAGCCGCTTCGTTGAAATATTTTTCAAACTCTTGCAAATCTTTTCTCCTGACTATGTTTGCAAGTTCTTTCGAACATTCAATGAAAGTGTCTATCACCTCCATGTTGTAGTCGCTTGCGATTTGTATATTGCCGTATAAATTTGCATCTTGAGACAATAATCTCGATGCGATTTCTATTTTCAGTGCCGATGCGGGACTTGAAAAAGGCAAAATTTCTTCCACCTTAAGTCCCCTTTCTTGTAACGCTTTCCCAAAAGCGAATTCCGCAAAATGAACCATGCATTGAACGATGCTCATGAGCTTATCGTGATCCGATTCGGACATTTCATGTAGAATAAATCCACCTTCCCCCACGAAAATTTCATGCACCCATGGCATCCAATGTTTCGGTCTTTTCGGACATATCAAAATCTTTTGTCCCGGACCGAAAGTCGTGTCGTTAAACATGGGATGCAAGCCGATTACGGCGGCTTTGCTTTTCATCATTTCATGAATCGGCATCTCTTTAACTGAAGTAAAATCCATAACCAACTTCGACGCTCCGAGTCCCGGGATGATTTTCTTAATTACATCCGCCGTTTTATTAATAGGAACCGAAATTATTATGATGTCGGATTGCTTTACGAGATCTGCGGCTGTAAGTTTCGTGTTTATATCTGAAATCAAAACTTCGTATCCGTTTTTTGTAAAAAAATCGGCAAATACGGAACCCATCTTGCCACGACCGCCTATGATCCCTATTACGGAATTATTTTTTGGATTTCTTGGACTTTTTAACCGCTTTCTTAATTTTGGATTTTTTGCATTCGGCATAATCTTTCACGAGTTTTTTCATTTGATCGGCTTTTTCATAAGCTTTTTTGACCAATTCATCAAGATCTTCCTTCTTTACGTTTGCCATTTCGAGCGCTTTTTCTTTGGCTTGTCCCATGAAGCCTTTCACTTCTTCGGTTGCTGCAATTTTCTTCATAATATCGAAAATGTCAGCTCCCATTTGTTTCACATCGTCACCGACAGCTTTCGCTCCCGAGCCTCCGCTTTTTCTTTCGTTCATGATTTTACTTCGCAATTCTTTACCTTTTTGCGGAGCAAATAATATACCTGTTAATGCGCCAGTTATGAGCCCAAGCGCCAAGGCTATTTTGCCGCCTTTTTTTGACATTTTATTTTTGTTTTAAAATTCACGAGTTGAACATTCATGAGAATACCTGCAATTTAATTATCCGACAAGCCGTTCTCCGAATTCTTTAAAAATTCTGCCAAGCCTGAAAACAGGAAGACCGATAACATTAAAATAATCTCCGTCTATTTTTTCTATAAAAAGAGAGCCGAGTCCTTGAATTGCAAATGCAGCGGCTTTATCCATTGATTCGCCGGAATTGATGTAGCTTTCGATTTCCTGTTCGCTCATTTTGGCGAATGTGACCGATGTGCGTTCGGCGCATGTTTTCTTTTTTACAATCTGTCCTTTTTCTCCCGTTAATACAAAACATAAGCCCGACAAGACTTCGTGAGTCGTGCCGCTTAAAATCTTGAGCATCCTTTTCGCATCTTCGAAGTCTTTCGGCTTATTGAGTATGTGGTTTTGATAAGCGCCGATTGTGTCTACACCAAGGATATAGGAGTTTTTGTGTTTTTGCGCGATTTCGAGCGCTTTGCCTTCCGCATTGTGAATGACCAACGCTGTCGGCGTGATATCTTCGGCTGTTTTTTTCTCTTTGAAATTTCTTGCCGGATCAATTTCAAATTCCAGCCCAATCTCCTGCAGAAGGGCTTTCCTCCGAGGGCTTTTCGATGCGAGTATCAGCGGATGTTTTAATTGCATTGGATTTTTTAAATTTTCGGAAAAGAATATAACAAACTCCAATGCATATTAAAATGCTCGCTATTGTTATCGGGATTGCGATTGGCAAGTCCGGAATTGCGATTAACGAGGCTGAAAACAGATTTGGTTTGGTTTCAGGTACGGCTTGTGCTTCAACTATGATTCCCACCGTTTTAACTTCCTCCGAAAAGGTTATTTCGTAATTTATCCAATTTATATTCTCTAAATCTTTTCTTTTGCCATTCTCGTCAATTCGAGAAATCACCGTGTGTTCGAAATCGAGCGTGCTTTCCGTTTTCTTAAGTATTTTAAAATTCAGAAAAATAATATCTCCGCTTGCGGACACTTGTGCGTCCGTCCTTCGTAAAGTTATACCGGCAACTATTTTCGATCCTTTTTCGGAAAATCCTTCGCTGACCAAGTAAATAGGTTCACCGCCTTGTTCAAAGAAATTCCCGAGATCGTAAGACAAGTATTCCAGCGATAACGAATCGTAATAAAGTTCGAATGCCAAGCCTATGGATTCTTCCTGAATTCCGTCCGTTTTTATTGCGATTTGAAGATTTTCGCCGTCTTCAAATTTCGCGATATTAATTTCGTCGGCATTGGCCAGGGCCGTAATCGGTAGAACGAGAATTGTGGTAAGCGCGATTAAGATTTTTTTCATGATTAGAGTGGTTTATGGAGGAGACCCCGAATTGCTTTTAGCGAATGATGAGATCTCCTCCGGTCTGGCTTGCGCTTAAATCAGCCACCGTATGTTGCGGCCCAATTTATCCCTATATCTATTAAGTCGCTGCCATCAATGTTGCCGTCATAAGTCGTGTCTATGAGGGCTTCGTATGCTGAGTCCGAATAAGTTTCGCCGAAATGTTTCGCCAAACTGTCCAAATCCCTTCCGTCAATTCTGTCGGATCTGTTGTTGTCACCTTTTACGCCTCTGCTATCGGAACCTTCTACCGTAGTTGGCGTACTTTCCGAACCGCCCAACACCGTTATGATTTGATAAGTATATGCGACATCCGGAATTATGTCGGAATTATCCGTATAAGTCGTACCGGTCGCCGTTCCCAGCTCTTCGAAATCACCTTCTTGGTTCATTCTTAAAATCCTATACAAACTTGCTCCGCCGGATGGCGCAGTCCAAGTGAGATTTAATGAATATCTCTCCGTTCCTTCTTCGATTTGTGCATCACCGACTTGCGAAGCGTCAGCCATCATTTCAATTGATACCGAGTTGAAATTCGCTTCGATATCCGATGCCGTATTCGAAAGGAAACTGTCCGATATCGTAATCTCCGATTCTTCTCCGACATTGTCTATCACCGTGAATATGATCGTAAAAAGAGTTCCATCGCCCGAAATGCCCGTTTTTTCTGTTGCCGTTCTCGCTTCTCCAACAACCAATATCCCCTCTGTGCCATCTTCAAGTTCGGCATTAAATGAGGTGGTTGCGGATCCCGATTCGCTTAAAAATGTCCCTTTAGCGGAAGATTGATAATCCAATATCGTCGGATCGTAATTTATATCCAAACCGTAAGAAAAAAGTTCATCAACATCGGAAACGGTTGCCGTCACCGTGATGGTCTCACCGATTGTCGGTGTCGGATTCGATACCGTTAAATTGACTTTCGTTCCCGTTTCGCTGAAACTTACCGAATTTAAACTTTTTGGCGTACCCAAAATTCCGGTTACACAAGTGCCGAAATTCGAATCTCCGGAAAGTTCGGAATCAATTCTTTCCATAGTCGCTTTCGTCGTATTGTCGCCACCGACCCACATACCCCCGGAAGCATTAACCGTATCTATCGTATTTCCACTTGAATCGAGCAGAATCAATGAATCGCCTGTATTAGCCAAAGATAACGAGATTACCAAGTCGGCCGTGATTGTGGAAACCGCGTTTTCATTGCTCTCGATCAGGAAATAGCCGTTTGCCGGAATTACGCCCGAAAGCGTATATGTCGAAGTTCCGTCGTCCGAAATAGACCAGCCCGTGAGGTCCATTGTCGTATCCGTATTGTTTTTAAGCTCGATCCATTCGTCGCTTGAGCTGTCCAGCGATCCCGCCCATGCCACTTCGTTTATAACGACATCGAGCGAAGATGCCGATGCCGTTTGATAAGCCCAAAATCCGTTTGGGTAAATAAGCAATATTAACAGAAGAAGAGATAGTACTCTTTTTTTCATCTTTATTTTGGTTAAAAAATCTTTGAAATTGTCTTTTTGAGCGCGCCTTTAAAGGATTTTCGACAGGGAAAATAGCATGCAAAAGTTAAATTTTTGTTAAAAAGTATGCTGAAAATCAAAGTTTATTTGACTTACAGAATGTTTTCCCATATAGTTTGCGTCGCTTTTATAGATTTAGAATATACAAATATGCCAATAACATCAGCCGCCAAAAAGGCTTTACGCAAGTCCAGGAAAAACCAGAAAACGAATTATAATCTCAGGGCAAAGTTGAGAAAAGTTCTAAGAACATTCAACGACCTTATCAAGGCGGGAAAGATTGAAGATGCCAAGAAGCTTTTAGCTAAAGCTCAGAAGGAAATAGATATGGCCACCAAGAAACACATCATTCACAAGAATAACGCCAACAGAAAGAAATCCTCTTTGGCAAGGATGTTGAAGGTTGCCGACGGGAAAAAGAAATAAAGTCCTACGGTTTCGTGAAATGGGCTTTTTTTGTTGAGGCTTCTATATTAGAATCTTTTTGATGTTTTTTGATAATTTGGGCCTGTAGCTCAGTGGTTAGAGCAGTCGGCTTAAGGATATGGATGCTAAAGTGATTCTTGACCCATACGCATCAATATCATAGGGCTGTTAACGAAGTAATTTGTTAACGACAACCTGTCAAATTCGGGGGAGCCTAAAATAGCGTTTATTCGCTACGATGGTAATCCCGAGCCAAGTCCCCCGCATTATATGACTGGGGAAAGGTGTAGAGACTAGACGGCAGGGTCCCGCTATTCGGGATAAGGTATAGTCCAGATTACAAACCCGAAAGGGGTCGTGAAAACGATAGTGATAAGCATAACCGATTGGTCGATGGTTCGATCCCATCCAGGCCCACCACAAGATTATTTTCGGGTTTTTCGTGAAAGACGTTATTCCGCTTGTTGTTCTTGCGCCGCCGTATATTCTTCTCTTACCCCTGTGATCATATCGCAAACTTCTCTGGCTTCCTCAACCACCTCCGGTATTGGAGTTTCTTCTATAACTTCTCTCGTATTGGGTGCGCAAATCTTGCCTGTTATTCGTGTTGCATCGTCCTCTGCATCCCCCCTATCTTGAGTTTCTACAACAAATTTCAATTCTTCACCTTCTTCTTTGCATGCCGTACTACTACCCGTGGAGAAAAGCTTCCCTTCGAACTCCGTTGGACTTCCTACATCCCCTGTAGCGGGTGGAGAGTAGCTGAGTTGGTAATTATAACCTTGTTGAAGTTCTCTTAATGGAGGAGTTTGATAATACTCAAAACTCCAAGCATCTTCCGGTCTTTCGTTTTCGTCAACTTTTGAACTATCTCCAGATGACATTAAAAAAATTACATTATTATCACAATGAGAAGTAGTTACCCAATTCGGCAATTCGTCGCCAGGTTTCCATTCTTCCAATTCTAATTTTAAACCTTTGAGGTCTTTTAATAGAGCTTCGCATCTTAGTCGTAATTCCCGACCTGCATCTTTGAAAACCTCATCTTCTCTCCATGATAATTGTTGTTCATCGTCGTCCTGGTCTTTATAAGCACCTACTTGTTTTTCGTCATCTCCTTCCAAAGCCGGTTCATAAGCCGTATCGACGAAGTCATCATCATTCACTTGATCCGTTCCTTGATCCCCTTGTGAATTTTTTCGTGCTTGATCGCGACCGCAAGTAAAATTTGCTATTCCTCCCGCCGCGACTAAGCTTAAAACTGCGCCTATAATCAACTGCTTTCTTGTTCTGTTGGGATTTTCAATATTCATAGATAAAAACATTAAAGGAAAGTATCGTACTTTTTAAATAAAAATCTGTCAACAAATGTTTTGAAGTTTGATATACCCTTCGGGAATTGCTATTCTGAAACCCGTCCAGGGCATGTGGCGAAATGGCAGACGCGCTAGCTTCAGGAGCTAGTTCCCGCAAGGGATTGGAGGTTCGAGTCCTCTCATGCCCACCACGGATAAAAAATATACTTACTCAGACGGCTTCGTTTTCTGTTTTTCTTGCGGCTAGCATGTACGCCTCCAGAAAAACAGAAGCACTGCAGATGTCTTCGTAAGTATATTTTTTATCTTTATATTATTTGTAGAGCTTCACAGTTCTTGTTTGCAACCAGAACTGTAGCGTTGCAGAATCACTCGTGACAATATCTAAATCCTATTCCTGGAAGTAGAATAGGATCGCTGCGGAATCGTTCATAACAAAAAATATCTATCTTTATTACTCGGACGGCTTCGTTTTCTTCTTGAACAATTTTCTTACTCGCGACTCTCAAATCTTGGCCAACGTATCCCTTGCCGAGGCCGCCGCTTTTTCGTCTCCGGCAGAAGTGGCAAGTTCGAGCATATGTTGATAAACGGATCTGTGTTTTTTTGCGTCGGCAACGGTTTTCACACCTCTAATCTTTTGTGACAACAGACTGTATTCCCCCATTTTGCATGCTTTGACCATCTCGAGATCGCCCATTTTTTGAAAATATTCGGACGCTTTTTTGTAATTTTTCTTGTTGTAATAGGTTATTCCTTGATTGCGGATTATGGTTTTTTTGAGTTTTTCATCGTCTGATTTTTCGACGTAGTATGATGCTTTTTTGAAATCTTTTTTGTTCAAGTAATGGATAGAGGCGTTACGGTAAGCGGTTTTTATCAGATCAATGTCGCCAAGTTTCTCCAAGAAAAATATCGCGGATTCGTAATTGTGCTCGTTCATAAGCGAAACACCCAGGTTTCTGTAAGCTATATTGAGATTTTTTGTAACCAAATCTTGCATACTGCTTATCATATAAGCCAGTTGGGCGCGTTTCACGATTGTGCGCGGATCTATTGAGCCGACTTCGGCAGTCGAGTCCGTCACATCCATAATATTTGTTGAAATTATCTCCGTAATCGGAAGGAGGTAATCAAACTCTTCGTACTTTTTGAAAGTCCCATTCGTGGCTTCTATATCCAATCCTTCAAAATGGAGACATACATGCCCCGGAAGGATTTTTATCTTTAAATCCGAAATCGGATATTTGCGAGCATACAGATGGGAATAAAGCGTAACTATCTGGTTGCAATCCCCTATCAGTTTCTCTTTGGTAGGATCTTTTAAAAGTTTGCCAAAGTTCGCCGCCTTCTCATATTCATAATGTTGGCCGGGTCTCAAATAAGACATTATCGTATAAAGATGTTTGATTTTTTCCTCCATGCCTTTCGGCATTTCGATACTTGGAATAACAGATTGAGTCGCCGCGTATTGATCAAATTCTTTGTTCAATATTTGGACGTTGGCGTACATCTGTTTGCGAACACTTTTTTTGAGATATTTGTAATTTTTGTATTTTTTCTCCATGAAAAGGTTCACACACACTAAATTTTCTTGCATCAAATCCCGGAGGCGCATCTGTACATCTATTGGGTTGCTGTTCGCCTTGATACTTTTGAAAAACTTGCCAACCTTTTTTTCAAAAGGATTGGCGTATGGAGAGAATAGATTTAGGAGCCATTTAAACATTTGCGGTATTAAGTTCTGTTTTTAACATCATTAATGTTTCTTGTTTGAGAATTTTTCGAATCGCCTGAAATTCGGTTTGTGGCAACAAGTGATTCAAGTCTTGGTCAATCAGCGTATTTGTCACGCGTTTTTCTATAAAACCGATCAATTCCTTGAAAAAAACCGGTAGCGACTTTTTCCTTTGTTCAATAATCACTTCTCTACTGTATGGGTAACCTTGCAGCAAGAAATGATGTATATCGAAGAGATCTCTCCCGGCTACTTTTCCGGTTCGTTCGAAACGAGCGATAAGTGTAATGAATTTATTGGCAACTATCGTTTCCAATGTTTGGCATTGCACTACGCGATCGATTTCCATAAGGCGTACCATTTCGTAAGTATTGGCTTTCGGTACGGGAAACGACATGTCCAATTTGATCGTATTGCGATGTTTCGTCTTTTCCGTTGGATATTTAAGAAAATACTGCGAAGTTTTTGCGCTTTTATCACTTATTATCAATTCTAAGTTCCTAAAAATTTTTTCCAGAGCCAATCTAACATCCGGGATTTTTTTCTCATCTATTAACAGGTCGAAGTCCAAATCAACGGAGAAACGATTTAAGAAATTGCGCAGAGCGGCGCAAGTTCCTCCTTTGAACCCCAAACATGATGACAATAGAGTGTCTTCACAGATCGCCGTCAGCAATCTGAGCAACCATGCTTTGTGAATCGTATCTTGTTTATGCGGAAGTAACATGAGAAATGCTTGTTAACGGATATCCAATCTCTTTTTGAAGAGCACGAACCTTATTGAAATTTATTAAATTCATCCCGTCAAAATAAGCTTTCGGATTGAAATATAGCATATCTGCGACAGCTCGCTCCATCGTGGCTTTCATTATCCCATTCTCTTCAATAATTCCTGCCGTATTATATAAAAACTTGTCATCCAGTTGGCGACTGACAAAAGAGTGCTGACCGATTCGGAAACGACGCGAGCAGTCGCTAACAAGCGTATAATTATGAATTATTTGAGTTATAATACCTTTTTCAACTAGTATTGTTTCGGTACTTATATAAGCATAACCGTGCAATGCTTTGGTCCCCAAAAGCATAGGGTCGAGATTCTTCGGTTGCACCAGCGAATAAAGTCCTTTATAGATACGAAACAGTATACCTTTTTTCGTATAACGCTTGAGGAGCGTATATAGGGTGTTGAGATTTTTTATATTCCACAAGCGCGCCAGATCCCTCGTATGGAAAATCGGATAAGGTTGCCGGGCTAAAATCACAATTCTATCGGACTGAGTAGGCATTTCGAATGATTATCTTGTACATCTATGTACAGGATAGCATAACTACCTGATAAATGCAATGTGGATTTCGCAATAGAAGCCAATTGAATCTTTTGAGATCTTTCGTATCTTCCATGTTTCATTTGAAAACAAAAAAAGAGCTTTGCATTTGCAGAATCAAAACTTATAAGAGAGGTCGCTTATGAAGCGACTAGACCCTTAGCATGCGACGCGCGCCCCTGTAAGGAAGACCATGCTTCGGATTGACGCGCTCTTCCACAGAGACCCGCCTATAGTCCGAAAAAGAGAAGTAGGCACAACGCGCAGATGTAAGCCATGACCACGTGCTATTTACGAAATGTTTTCCTGTTGCTGTTTCCCATTGTCGCATGAGAGTCTTGTCAAACAGCTCGTATTTGTCTTTTATGGCAGTCATCGTATCTGAATAGTTTTTCCCTTTTGTGCATTCAGGGACTTCATTTCCACCATCGGAAAACAATATTTGCTCACTTGCGTCCACTCCGAATATCACAGTTTGTTCAAGAGCCATCGCCAATTTGAGCTTGTTCTTGCCGTTTGCGAGCAATCTTCCCTGTACAACTTCCCATTCGGGTTTATTGCCGGCTCGAAGATTATCAAGTTGTACTCTGTAACCATCAAGAGCTTGTGCTTCCGGCTCTGTAAGTGCTTCTTCCTCTTCTAATCCTGATATTTCTTCTGCTAAAGGCATATTTTGATTTGTTATGATTAGAGGCCCGAACTATAGTTTTTTTTGGCAAGATGTCAAGGGAAGTTCGAGTAACGGTTCTCTGGCCCGAAAACCGTCTTTATCACGAAACAGCGAGTAGCTTAACAGATTGACCCCGTAGAAAACTTTTTGAGTTTTATTCCCGGGAATAAAACTTGCGAGCAGTTACGAGTTCGATTTGCAAATTCCACTTTCGCAAGTATCTTTATTCCGATGCCAGAATTTTCACCTCAAAAACCGCAAGTTAAACTTATATCTTATACGCCAGCCGCATATGATCTTTCGATCGCCAGTGCGAGAACTTGCTACAGCCCTTCGGTAGTTGACCCGAAAGATGTTACCGAAGGACAACGGACAAGGATCGGGGAGGCGATTTTTCATGCAGGACATCATACCCCCTTTCAGCATGCGACTTTCGTTTTTGGCATTAGCGGAGTTTCGAGACAGTGCGTTTGGAGTTTTTTACATTCTCATCCTTTCTATAATTCAGATCAGACTTCTCAGAGGTATGTCGTTATGGATCAGATTGCCGTTTATGCGCCGAAAATGGACGATAAGGCGGCGAGCATATATAAAGACGCCGTAAGCAAGGCGTGGTCGGCTTATTCGCGCATTTCCGAACTGTTGAAAGAGGATAATTTCAAGCTGATGTCCGGCATCGGCCGCATAAAAGGCCAGGATGAGAAAAATATCAGAATCGATTCAGAGAAAAAGGCTATAGAAAATGGCAGATACGTTTTGCCGATTTGCGCCAGCACAAGCCTTTACCATACGATTTCCGGACTTGTCTTGAAAAGATACATAAGGATGGCGAATGCTTGCGATTGTCCGACCGAGGCTCGTGAAGTTGTTGCGGCGATGGTTGAGGAGGTTCGCAAGGTTGATCCGGATTTCATCAGTAGAATTGGCGAAGGGATTATCGAGGAGACTCTTGAAAATAAGTTTTTGCATGATGCCGATTTGGGATCGAGTTTTGATATAGATCTCGGAGGAAAGAATTCTAAACTTATCTCCTACGATAAAAATGCGGAAGAGATTGTCGCCGAGTCTGTAAGAATCGCTACCGGATGCGTGAAAAGTACCGATGAGATCCTTGAAGAGATTTTAAATCCGGGAAAAAATCCATATCTGCTCGATACTCTCAATAATTGGGCGCACTCTCCTGTTATGCGAGCGCTGAATAATGTGAATTATGTTTTTAAGAAACGCCTAAGTCATACCGCCGATTCGCAAGATCAACGTCACAGAATGACGCCGGCCTGCAGGCCTATGTTATCGAAGGTTCACACATTGAGACCTGATTACTACACACCGAGTATTGTTGAGAAAAACAGCGAAGCTTCCGCGCTTTATAAGGAGATTATGGATATGCTTTGGGATTCTAAAAATCGTCTGATTGATATGGATGTGAAGGCGGAATATGCGTGTTACTTGTTACCGAATGCGGTTAATGTCAGATTCATTCAAAATGGGTCTTTCTTGAATTTCTTACATAAGTGGAGACTCCGACTGTGTTTTAGCGCGCAATTAGAGATTTATGATGCTTCTCGCGATGAATTCGAGCAAGTTGCGGCCGTACATCCGAGGTTGGCGAAACATATCGGACCACCGTGTTTCAATAGGAGATTCGGGAGCGACATGCCATGTCCCGAGGGTCCAAGATGGTGCGGGATTACGGTCTGGAAAGGCTGGCCGAATGTGAAAAGGCCGTTTTGAAGAAGAATATCGAATTTCGAATGCCGAATACCGAAAATTTTGCTATATTTATATTACAAGTTATTAGTTACAAGTTATCCTATGTCCGTAAATTCAGATATCAACAAGCTCCTCAAGGCTTATAAGAAACGCCATATATATCTTGACCATGCGGCGACGACTCCCGTCGATCCCGCGGTGAAGAAGGCGGCGGACCCATATTTTACGGAGGAGTTCGGGAATCCTTCGGCGTTTTATGAAATAGGTCTTAAGGCGGGAGAGGCTTTGCAAGACGCTCGCGCCAGAGTTTCAAAAATACTTGGGTGCTCTGCGAACGAAGTTGTTTTTACGGGAAGCGGGACCGAGTCCGACAACCTTGCGATATTAGGTGTTGCTCGTGCGAAAGGTCGCGGACATATCATTACTTCCGCTATCGAGCATCATGCCGTTTTGGATACGGTTAAACATCTTGAAAAAGAAGGGTTTACGGTAACCATTTTGCCTGTAGATAAGTATGGGCTCATTGATCCTGCTCAACTTTCAAAAGAGATTAAGACGGAAACCATTCTGGTTTCACTGATGTATGCCAATAACGAAGTTGGTACGATTGAGCCAATCAAAGAATTGGCTGATGTATGCCATAAAAAAGGCGTTTTATTCCATACGGATGCGTGCCAAGCCGGAGGTACTCTCCCTATAAACGTCAAAAAACTCGGCGTCGATCTTTTGACCCTTAACGGATCGAAAATTTACGGACCGAAAGGCGTCGGATGTTTATATGTGAAGTCCGGTATCAAACTTGAGCCGATAATTTATGGCGGTGGACAGGAACGCGGTCTCCGTAGCGGTACGGAAAATGTCCCCGGGATTATAGGTTTCGCGAAAGCGCTTGAACTCGCTCAAAAAAACGCTCCCGAAGAGAATAAACGACTGATCAAATTACGAGACAAACTGATTAAAGGTTTAACAAAAATCCCAAAATGTTTTCTTAACGGTCACCCCGTTAAAAGACTTCCAAACAACGTGAATGTTACGATCCTCGATGTCGAAGGCGAGTCTATAATTTTATTCTTAAACGAATTGGGAATTTATGCATCAACCGGTTCGGCTTGCACTTCGAAAAGCTTAGACCCCTCTCATGTAATTACCGCTTTGGGTCTCCCTTATGAAGCCGCGCATGGCAGTATCAGATTTACTCTCGGTCATTCCACCACCGATAAGGATGTCGATTTTGTTATTGAAGTCACAAATAAAGTTGTCGAGATTTTACGCCGTATTTCGCCCCTCAATCTCAACTCCGATGAAATTCAAAGCGGGCGAGGTTCAATTCATTACAAATAATTCATTTATGCCTATAAAAATAGTTAAAAACGATGCCGACGTATCGGCAAACAACAACAGATGGGTTTATTCTTCATCTGTTAAATCTCACTTTTTCCATCCTCAGAATCTTGTCGAAGATATTAAAAAATTCGACGAGTCGAAATATGACGGCATCGGAGTCGTAGGTTCGCCGGCTTGCGGAGATATGATGAAATTGTGGGTGAAAATTGATAAAAAAAACGACCGCATTCGGGACTTAAAATGGCAGACCTTCGGATGCGCTTCCGCCATCGCTTCAACCTCTATGCTATCGGTTATGGTCACCGAAAAAGGCGGCATGAAAATCGAGAATGCTTTGAAACTTAAGCCTCAAGATATTTTGGCAAGATTGGGCGGCCTTCCTCCGCGTAAAATTCACTGCTCGGTCCTTGGCGATAAAGCCCTTAGAAAAGCTATCAACGACTATTTTAGAAAATCCGAACAATATAAACGCATCGTAACCGAAGGTTTTGTCGTCATAGATCCCGACACGAAAATAACGGATAAGGATATCGAAGAGGCGGTACTCGAAGGCGCCGATACGATCGAAAAACTTCAACGGAAATTAAAAGTCGGCATAAACGACAAAAAAGTTAAAGCCAAAGCCGAAGCTTTGATGAAAAAATTCATGGAAAAATATTATGCTTAAATACATCATTTTCTTTGCGGCGGTCCTTTGCGTTCTGCTTTATACGGTAACTTTTTTCGAGAACAAACAAAAAGTTAAGGCTCGCATTTTAGGGAAAGAACGTGAAATAAGCCTTGGACTCCTTTTGTTCAGTGCGTTTTTGGATGGAGGGATCCTTAGTTTGGCGCTTTATTTCGTACTCAGTCGTTAACTATCTTCTACCGTCTACCATTTTATACTTTTTCTTTTCTATCGCATCAGCGGCGGCGTTTTGTTCAGCTTGTTGCTTGCTTGAACCCGTACCTTCGCCGAATTTCTCTTCACCTATAAACACGCCCATCACGAAAATTTTGCTATGATCGGGCCCGGATTCCGAAATAAGTTTGTATATCGGCGTCACATTGAATTTCGATTGTGCGATTTCCTGTAAACGTGATTTCGGGTCAACATCCAGCCCTTTCGCCAAAATCTCTCCCAGATAAGAAACTATGAATTTGGTAATAAACTCATGACACTTCTTATATCCCTGATCCAAGAATATGGCTCCGATAAGCGCTTCAACTGAGTTCGCGAGAATATATCCTTTCTGCCTGCCGCCCGATTTTTCTTCACCTTTGCCGAGATATAAATATTGTCCGAGATTTAATTTCCTGGCTATTTCAGCCAAATTAGCTCCCCTGACAAGGGCCGATCTGAAATTGGTAAGTTCTCCTTCGGGACGGTTGTAATTTGCAAATAAAAATTCGGTAACCACGAGTTCCAAAACCGCATCTCCTAAAAATTCCAATCTCTCGTTATGTTCTTTGTTTTTCGATGCTTCGTTCACATAAGACTTGTGGACAAAAGCTTGGTCGAGAAGGTTTTTATTTTTAAATTTTACAGATATAAGTTTTTCAAAATCGCGATATTTTTTATCCATGTTTATTTTGTTTTATTTGGACAATATTTGTGCATTACGGTACTCAAAACACCATTGACGAACTTGTGAGAGTTATCGTTGCCGATTTCTTTCGCCAATTCAACCGCTTCATTGATTGTAACGAGTGGCGGGATATCATCTTCATACATAAGTTCATAAATCCCGATTTCAAGAATGGCCCTATCAAGTTTCGAAATTCTGTCGAGAGGCCATTCGGGTGCGGCGGCTACGATTTCTTTCCCGATTTTTCTTTTATGTTTCAAAACGCCCTCCAAAAGTTTCTTGGGAAACTCTTTTTCACCGACTTTTTCACCGAATTCATCAAGCAGATAATCTAAAATCATACCCTTGTTTTCCTTACGGAACTCAATGGCAAATATAGCCTGAGCGACTATCATCCTTGCTAGATGGCGATGGCTTGCCATTATGCTTTGATTTTTGTGATTTTTGAAAGCTCTTTGGATTTATCAATCATATCTTTGCCCCTATGTTTTCCGCACGATGCGCACATATGGTGCATAACCATGGATTCGCCACAACTCGGGCAGTCCACCAATCTGATGCCTTCTTCGAGTTTGGTTATGACACGGTTGACGTATTGATGATAGCGTCTTTTGGTCCTCGATTTCTCGGTTTTACGCTTTGGTACTGGATGCTTAGCCATATTAGTTATTTTAAGATGTTTTTGAGGTCTTGGAGAGGTTTATAGGTCGGTGGTTCTTCGGGTTTACATCGGCATTTTTCTTCATTCAAGTTTTTGCCGCATGTGTGGCATAGACCTTTACAGCTTTTAGAGCATACCTGATAAGTCGGTAAATGCAAGAGAATTTCTTGGCGTAGCAGTTCCGTTAAATCTATTTTTTGCGTTTTTAGGTTTACCAGGAATATTTCATCCAAATCGGCTTCTTTCGGTTGGTGAAACCAATAAATCCTTTCGGCACACGGGACTTTGATCTTTTCCGTAAAATGTTTGAGACATTTGCGACAGGGTTGGGGGGCGGTTGTTTCGAGGTTTTCGATTGCCACATTGATGCCTTCTTCCAGTTTTAAAAGCTTGGCTCGCAGAGTCACCTCCGATGATAATTCGAATTCGTCAAAATGTTTGTTACCCGAAAGTTCGAACTCCTTCGAGTAGCCGGGATGTTTGTTGAGAAAAGTTTTTATTGAAAGTTCGTAGTCCATAATTCATAGTCCATAGAGACCTCTGCAAAAGTACAATTTTAATACGAAATATGCAATCTTTGAGCGAAAACAATGAAGCGCGACAAAAACGTATCAGAAAAAGATACGACGAGGAGCGATGAATTGTTTGTAGCCAAAGAGTGCATATTGCAGTAAAAAGGGTACTTTTGCAGAGGTCTCCATAGTAATTGATAAAAAAAAGGAGGTCCAGCCGGACCTCCTTTTTTTACTATGGTCTTTTTGACTCGTCCTCCAATTTTATTGTCGGACGGTCTGACTCTTTTGTTTTGTGTTTTTAGAACTCTTCCAATTCCATTGTTTCGATGAACTCATCTATCATTTTTGCCGTTTCGGCTCTGTTGACAGCGTCATCCGGTCTAAATGTTTCACCAAGACCCTGATCGCCGCTTATGATTCCAAGGTCGTAAGCGTATTGGATTGCATCGGCATATTCATGATCCGTCGGGACATCGTTGAATTGTTGACTTGCATAATCCGGAATTTCCATTTCAAATGATTCGAATAGAGATTGTATAACCTCGCCTCTTGTCGCTTGCTCATCCGGATTTCGGGTCATATCCTCAACTACGGACATATCCAACTCTTCGGCTTTATCGAAGTAACCTGCGCTCCAGTGATCTTGCGCGTATGGGTTTGAAGGTGTATCCGTACCTGTTCCCTCGTCCGAAGCTTCAAGTGTCATCTTTAATATTTCAC